>Ga0075032_1000003_pt1 | contig 220415 bp, 210 predicted proteins | sample SynthPrep_1_END__FD_71386 | JGI IMG/M metagenome (GOLD analysis project Ga0075032, IMG submission 71386) | Synthetic microbial communities from Ohio, USA - SynthPrep_1_END_DS7_MetaG | ecosystem: Engineered > Bioreactor > Aerobic > Activated sludge | place: USA: Ohio, Columbus | collected...
CCGGAAGCGCCGATCTTCGGCGTGGCCGATTATGGTTTGGTGGGCGATCTGTTCCAGGTCGTACCCGAACTGACCAGCGCGCTGTAAGCCGCAACGCGCAGCACGATTGAAGGCCCGCCAGCTTTGCGCTGGCGGGCTTTTTTTATTTTTTGACGCCAGGACTACACATCTTGTGATGTCGGTGTTCCAAATCTTTTGATTTCTCGAAAGATTCTGATAATGTGTTCCGCGCGCAGCTAGATTCGCGCAAGTGCTCGACCTGTACAGAACGAAGGAGATTCGGGATGGAATGGTTCTTTGACACTCTGCGAAAATATCCGGAACTTGCGATCTTCCTTACCCTGGGTGTCGGGTATTGGATAGGCGCCAAGAAGATTTTCGGATTCAATCTGGGAGCCGTGACCGGCACGCTGTTGGTGGGCGTGCTGGTGGGACAGCTCAATATCACGATCGCTCCCATCCTCAAGCAGGTTTTCTTCCTGCTGTTCCTCTTCGGTCTGGGTTACGGCGTCGGACCGCAGTTCTTCCGAGGCATGAAAAGCGATGGCCTTCCCCAGGTCATCTTCGCCGTCCTTCTATGCGTGATCTGCTTGTTGGTGACATGGGCGACAGCCGTGGGCTTCGGCTTCGATGCCGGCACCGGCGCAGGCCTGCTGTCCGGGGCTCAGACCATTTCCGCGGTCATGGGCGTGGCGACGGACACCATCAACGGCTTGGGCATAGACGCAGCCACCAAGAAGAAATGGATCGACAGCATTCCGGTCGCCTATGCGGTCTGCTACATCTTCGGCACGGTGGGAAGCGCCTGGATACTGGCTTCCCTGGGCCCGAAGCTCATGCGCGTGGACATCGTCAAGGAGTGCCAGGAATACGAGGCCAAGATGTCCGGCGGCGCCGATTCGATGGAATTGTCGGGTTACCGCAAGTTCATCGCGCGCGCTTATAAGCTGGACCGTCCGGAGTTCGCCGGCAAGACGGTGGGAGAGCTGGAGTCCCGCTTTGTCGAAGCCCGCGTGTTCGTGGAACGCATCCGGCGCGGCGACCAGATCATCGACAGCGATGCCAAGACGGTGCTGCAGCAAGGCGACGTGCTGGGCGTGACCGGCAGGCATGATGCGCTGGTCACGCAGGCCGCCGGCATCATCGGCACCGAAGTCGAGGACCGCGACCTGATCAACATGCCCGCCGAGGTCGTCGAAGTCGTCCTGACCAACAAGAACATTGCCGGCAAGACCATCAAGGAAATCGCGGACAGCGAAGCGGGCCGCGAGCTGGGACGCGGCGTGTTCCTGCGCAAGGTCGTGCGCGGCGGCCACGACATGCCGATCAACTGGGGCCTGAAGCTCGACCGAGGCGACCGCCTGTTCGTGCTGGGCGCCAAGCGCGATGTCGAGCGCGTGGTCGGCCGGCTGGGCTACGTGGATCGCGCCACCAGTCAGACCGACATGGTCTTCGTCGGTTTCGGCATCCTGCTGGGCGGCCTGTTCGGCTCGTTGGTGATGACCGTGGGCGGCGTTCCCATCACCTTGTCGACCTCCGGGGGCGCGCTGATTTCCGGGCTGATCTTCGGCTATCTGCGTTCGGTGCATCCGACCTTCGGCCGGGTGCCGGAACCGGTGCACTGGTTCCTGACATCCGTGGGCCTTACGACCTTCGTTGCAGTCGTGGGCATATCGTCCGGGCCGGGATTCGTGCTGGGCTTCCAGCAATTGGGCGCCAAGCTCTTCATCGCGGGCATCATCGCGACAAGCGTGCCGATGATCGTGGGCGTATTCATCGCGCGCTATGTGTTCAAGTTCCATCCCGCCATCGCGCTGGGAGTCTGCGCCGGCGCCCGAACCACCACGGCGGCCATCGGCCAGATCACTGAAACGGCGAAGAGCCAGGTGCCCGCCCTGGGCTACACGGTGCCTTACGCCATCGGCAATACCCTGCTCATCATCTGGGGGATTGTCATCGTCATGCTCATGTCCTAGCAATGCGCCCCGCAAGCCCCGCTGCTTGCGGGGCGCATTGCAGGCGCGCCGGCCCGGCCGGCGACGCCCGCCTAGCGCTTGTCACCACGCAAACCAGGAGTACAGAACAATGGCTTCCACCGCGCCTCTTACCGTCAATCTGGCCTCGGCCCTGAAAACAACCCGTTCGCGCCAGCGCGACCTCGAACAGCTTTCCCCCTTCGAACTGAAGGACTATCTGATCACGCTGGCCAAGGACAACCAGCACACCGCCGCGATCACCATGCTGAACGCGGGCCGCGGCAACCCGAATTGGATCGCCACCGAACCGCGCGACGCCTTCTTCCTGATGGGCCAGTTCGCGATGAAGGAGGCGCGCCGCGTGCGCGACGAGTCCATTCTGGCGGGCATGCCAGCGAAGAAGGGCTGCGCCGACAGATTGCGCAAGTTCCTGTCCAAGCACAAGGGCATGGACGGCTATGACTTCCTGGCCGGCGTGCTGGAGTACGGCGTCAAGGTCAAGGGGTTCGACCCCGACGCCTGGATCCACGAACTGACGGACAGCATCATTGGCGACAACTATCCCGTGCCGCCGCGCGCGCTGGTTCACCTTGAACAGATCGTGCACGATTATCTGATCAAGGAAATGTGCGACGGCCGTCCGCCCAAGGGCAAGTTCGACCTGTTCCCGGTCGAAGGCGGCACGGCGGCCATGTGCTACATCTTCGACTCGCTGATGCAGAACGGTCTACTGAAGCAGGGCGACACCATCGCGCTGTTCCTACCGACCTTCACGCCCTATATCGAGATCTCGCATCTGGAGCGCTTCCAGTTCAAGATCGTGCCCATCAACGCCAGCAGCTTGCGGGCCGACGGCACGCACGACTGGCACTATCCGGCTTCGGAAATCGCCAAGCTGGAGAATCCCAAGATCAAGCTGGCGGTCACGGTCAACCCCAGCAACCCGCCGTCGGTGGCGTTCAGCCCCGTCGAGATGAAGCAGATCGTGCGCCTGATCCGCAAGAATCCGGACCTGGTGCTGGTGACCGACGATGTGTACGGCACCTTCGTGCCGAACTTCCGCTCGCTGATGGCTGAAGTGCCGCACAACACGATATGCGTGTACTCGTTCTCGAAGAATTTCGGTTGCACCGGATGGCGCCTGGGCGTGATCGCGACCCATGAAAAGAACACCATGGACCGCCGCATCGCCGAACTGCCGGCGTCCTGGAAACAGCGCCTGAACAAGCGCTATGGCGCCATGACGATGGAGCCCGAAAAGCTCAAGTTCATCGACCGGCTGGTGGCCGACAGCCGCAACGTCGCGCTGAACCATACCGCGGGCCTGTCCCTGCCGCAGCAGGTGCAGATGGGATTCTTCGCGCTGTCGCACCTGATGGACCTGAAGGACTCCTACAAGCACCTGACGATGAAGATCGTGCGCGCGCGCCGCGATGCGCTGTGGCGCGGCCTGGGCATACCCATGCCGCCCGAGGATCCGATGCGCGCCTGGTACTACGTCGAGCTGGACTTCATGGTCTGGGCCAAGATCACGTACGGCGAAGCGTTCTGCAAGTACATGATGTCCAACTACGAACCCGTCGACTTCCTGTTCCGCCTGGCCGAGAAATCCGGCGTGGTGCTGATGGACGGCGGCGGCTTCGGCGGCCCGCCGTGGTCGATCCGCGTGTCGCTGGCGAACCTGGACGACGGCGACTACGCCAAGATCGGCAAGCACATGGTCGAAGCCGCGACCGAGTACGTCGAAGCGTGGAAGGCCGGCGAGCTGGTGCGTTCGGGTCCCAAGGCCGGCAAAGGCCAGACGACGAAGGCGCCTGCGGCCAAGCGCAAGGCGGCGGGCAAGACCGCGGCGGCCAAGAAGGCGGTCAAGAAGACAGTGAAGAAAGCGGTGAAGAAGGCCGGCACGGCGGCGAAGTCCGCCAAGAAGGCCGCAGCGCGCAAGTAGGCAAGCCTGCCAGCAACCTCCAGGGCGACATGACGACATGACTTGCACGGTCGGGTTTTTCAATAGCGTTCCCATCGCAGTGCTGTTTGTGACGGTGGGATTGGGATACCTGATCGGCAAGCTCAAGGTCGGGCCGATCCAGCTGGGCGGAGTGTGCGGAACACTCATCGTCGCCTTGCTGATCGGCCAGACGGGTTGCCAGATGCGCGGCGACTTGAAGGAAGTCGCGTTCGCCCTGTTCATTTTCGCGATGGGGTACTCGGGCGGGCCGCAGTTCTTTGCCAACCTGAACCGCTCCAGCCTGCGCTACATTGCGCTGCCCGTCATCGAAGCCTTGCTGGTGTTGACGATCGTGCTGGCGGCGGTGCCGCTGTTCGGCCTGGATGCGGGGACGGCGGCGGGCCTTGCGGCCGGCGCGGCCACCGAATCGGCCGTGGTCGGCACGGCGGCCGAGGCGCTCAAGCACCTGGGCCTGGCCGACGCCGAGGTCCAGCGCATGGAAGCCAACATCGCCACGGCCTACACGCTGACCTACCTGGTCGGCCTGATCAGCATCGTGTTCTTCACCAGCCAGATCGCGCCGGCGCTGTTGCGCATGAACCTGCGCGAAGCCTCCAAGGCCCTGGAGGAAAAGCTGGGCGTGGCGGCCGGCGAAGGCGAAGAATCGAACATGCCCACCTTGCCCCGGCTCGTGGGGCGCTCGCATGTGGTCAAGGATGCGGACGGCAAGCGCGTGGCCGAGGTCGAGGCCGCGCTGGGCGGACGCACGGTCATCAGCCGCATCCTGCGCAACGGCGAGGCGGTGGACGCCACGCCGGACGACATGCTGGCCACGGGCGACATCGTGGTGGTGCTGGGCCTGCGGCGCTTCGCACTGCGGGCGGGCACGGTCATCGGGCCGGAGATCCAGCTGCCGGAGGCGCACGCCGACGACCTGCAACTGAGCGAACTGGCCGTCATCGTCAACAAGAAGGCCGTCAACGGCCATACCGTCGGCGAGCTGGCGAAGCGGCCGAACGCCCAGCGCGCGCGCGGCGTTTTCCTGCAATCGATCGTGCGGTCGGGGCATTCGCTGCCGATCACGCCGGCCACCGTGGTGCAGTACGGCGACCTGGTCACGCTGGTCGGCGCCGAACCTGAACTCTCCCAGGCCGGCGCGGCGCTGGGCAACGAGCTGCGGCGCAGCGGCGTGACCGATCTGGTGTTCCTGGCTTTCGGCATTCTGGCCGGCCTGCTGATCGGCAGCCTGAGCGCGCGGCTCTGGGGCATCCCCGTGTCGTTGGGCAGCGGCGGCGGCGCGCTGGTCAGCGGCCTGGTCTGCGGCTGGATCAACGCCAAGCGGCCCTCGATAGGCCACATGCCGGATCACGCCGTGCAATTGCTGAAGGACTTGGGGCTGGCCGTGTTCGTGGCCTGCGTCGGCTTGTCGGCGGGGCCGGAGGCTATCTCGCTGATCCGGGAGCATGGCGCGGTCTTGCCCCTTATTGGCTTGCTGGTTTCGCTGGGGCCGGCCTGCCTGTCGTTGTGGGTGGGCCACAAGATCCTGAAGATCGAAGGCCCCTTGCTGGTCGGCGCGATCGCTGGCCAGCATGTCAGCACGCCGGCCATCAGCGCCATCCTGACCTCCAGCGGCAGTTCCGTGCCGCTATTGGGCTACACGGTGACGTACGCCATCGCCAACGTGCTGCTGCCGGTGCTGGGGCCGATCATCGTGTCGCTGGCCCACCACCTGGGTTAGCGCGGACTCTGCTTCAGCAGCGCGCATCCCTGCCACGCCTGATCGTCGATCAGGCGTTTTATTTCGTCTTTGCACAAGGCCATGATCTGGCTCACCGCTGGCGTGGGAGGCAGGCTTTCGCTGGCGCATAGCACCAGTTCGCGTGACAGCGTGCCATCCAGCGCATGGGCCACGATCGACCCTTCCGCGATTTCGGGCTGCGCGGCCGAACAGGGTAGGATCGTGGCGGCCATGCCGCTGCGTACCGCGGGGACGAGGATGGCCGAGGTGCTGGCTTCGGCAAACAGATTGCAGGTCAGGCCGGCGGTCAGGAAGGCATGGTCCAGGCGCGCGCGCAGCGTGTTGGGCAGGCTGGGCAGAACCAGGGGCAAGGCGGCGAAGTCCGCGATGGTCAGGGTGCGGCGCGGCAGCGCGACGCTGGCGTGCGCCAGCAGGAACAGGCTCTCCCGCAGCAGCGGCGTGCGCAGCAGGCCCTGCATGGGCTGCTGGTCCGGCGACAGGGAAAAATCGATGCGCCCCTGCAGGACCAGCTTGGTCAGGTCCGCGCTGGGCACATCGACGATTTCCAGCACTACCGAAGGCAGCTCTGCCTTGGCCCGGCGCATCAGCGGCAAAGCCAGCATGCGCGCGGTGCTGGAAGCCAGTCCTATCGATACCGTGCCGGTGACCTGGTCCCCGGTCTTGGACAGCAGGCTGCGGGTGCTGTCGACCTGACGCAGGATGGTTTGCGCGTGCCGGTACAGCAACAGGCCTTCCGCGGTGGGCTGGGCGCCCTTGACCCCACGCACCAGCAATGCGACGCCCAGGTTTTCCTCCAGCAGCGCCATCTGCTGGCTCAGCGCGGGTTGCGCCACATGCAGGCTTTCGGCGGCCCGGGTCATGTTGCGCATTTCAACCACCCGGACGAAGTACTTGAGCTGACGCAGATTCATTGAATAAGAAAATCTTATGAATGGATCGGAAAACAGTATTTTCGGGACCTGTGAGGCGCTGCCTAGAATGGGCTTCGCATCACGGGAGGACGAACATGAGTCTGCCATTGGCAGGGCTGAAGGTGCTGGATCTGACTCGGGCCCTTTCTGGGCCTTTCTGCACGATGATTCTCGGAGACCTGGGCGCCGAGGTCGTCAAGGTGGAGCCTATGCCGGCGGGCGAGATGGCGCGGCAATGGGGCCCCTTCGATGATGACATAAGTGTTTATTATCTTAGCGCCAATCGTAGCAAGCAAGGCATAGGCGTGGACTTCCGCAAGCCGGAAGGGATCGCGCTGCTGCGCAAGATGGCCCTGGCTTCCGACATCGTGGTCGAGAACTTCAAGGTCGGAACGATGGAGACGATGGGCTTGGGATACGAGTCGCTGGCGCAGGAACACCCGGGCTTGATCATGGCGTCGATTTCCGGCTTCGGCAGCAAGGGGCCGGCGCGGGACTGGGCCGGATTTGATCAGGTCGCGCAAGGCTATTCGGGCTTCATGAGCCTGACCGGCACGCCGGAGTCGGGGCCGACGCGGGTGGGCGTGGCCGTCGGCGACCTGAGCGCGGGCATGTGGCTGACGATAGGGATCCTGTCCGCCGTCGCGCAGCGTGCGTCGACCGGCCGCGGGCAGCATGTGGAAACCTCGTTGCTGGCAGGCCTCATGGCGCTGCTCAGCGTGCAAGGCCAACGCTATCTCAGCAAGGGAGAGATCCCGGAACCCTGCGGCAACGTGCATCCGGTCATCGCGCCCTACGGCACCTTCGAGACCGCGGACGGGCCGCTCAACCTGGCGCCCGCGACCCAGGCGATGTGGGTCAGGCTTTGCGGCATTCTCGGACTCTCCCATCTGGTGTCGGACGAGCGGTTCCTCACGAACGCGGAGCGCATGCAGCACCGCTATGCATTGAAGCAGGAGCTGGAGGCGGGGCTCAAGCGCAAGACGCGCATGGAGTGGACCGCGCTGATGATCGAGGGCGGCATTCCCGCCGGGCCCATCAATACCCTGGAGGATGTGTTCGCCGATGCTCAGGTGCAGGCTTGCGGGTTGGTCCGTTCGTTGACGCATCCGGTGCTGGGCGAATTGCGGCAGGTGGACCTGCCCCTGGGCCTGAGCGGCGCGCAGACGGCGAGCCGCCGCGCCCCGCCCGTGTTCGGCCAGCACACGCGCGAGGTCTTCGCCCGCTACGGGATGGCGGATGCCGAGATCGACCGGCTGCTGGCCGAGGGCGTGGCGCATCAGGCGGAGACGTACGCATGACGGCACCCGCAGAGACGCCCAGCCTTTCCGTCGACGGCCACGTGGCGACCATCCGCCTGCGCAGGCCCGGCCATGCCAACCGGCTCGGGCCGCAGGACCTGGCGGTCCTGAGAGAGCACCTGGACAGGGTGAACGCGGACGACGCGCTGCGGGTGCTGCGCTTCCAATCCGATGGCAAGTATTTTTGCAGCGGCTATGACATTTCGTCCTTGGCATCCGATAGTGCGCCCAGCTCTCTTTATTTTGGCCAGACGATGGACCTGATCGAGGCGGCGCGGCCGGTGACGATCGCGGCGGTGCAGGGCGGAGCCTATGGCGGCGGCACGGACCTGTGCCTGGCCTGCGATTTCCGCATCGGCACGCCGCAGTCCGACATGTTCATGCCGGCCACGCGCCTGGGCCTGCACTTCTACGCGGGCGGCATGTCGCGCTATGTGACGCGCCTGGGCCTGGACCAGGCCAAGCGCCTGTTCCTGACGGCGGAAAAAATCCAGGCCGAAGAAATGCTGCGCATCGGATTCCTGACCGAGCTGGTGCCGCAGGAAATGCTATCGGCCCGGCTGGATGCCTTGAGCGCGCAGATTGCGGCAATGGCCCCGATTCCGCTGTTCGGCGTGAAAGCGCACCTGAACCGCATCGCGCGGGGCGAACTCGATCTGGCCGGAATCGAACAGGCGGTGTTGCGTTCGGAGCAATCCCGCGACCTGGCCGAGGGTGCGCGGGCGTGGAAGGAGAAGCGCGCGCCGGATTTCACCGGCCGCTGAAGCGGCCGGTGCATGTACCGAGAGCCGCGCCACAAGCGGCTCCGATTCCATCAAAGGAGACCCTGATGAAACCTGCTATTGCCGTCCGTGGTGTTTTGCTTGCTGCCATCGCCTTGTCCGCGACGCCGGGCGGTGCGCATGCCGCCGACCCTTATCCATCCAAACCCCTGACCCTGGTAATCGGATTCCCTCCCGGCGGCGGGGCGGATCAGGTGGGCCGGGTCTATGCGAATGCGCTGGCCAGGCAGTTGAAGCAGCCGGTGGTCGTGGAAAACCGCCCCGGCGCCGGTTCCACGATCGGCGCCAGCCTTGCCGCGCGCGCCGCCGCCGACGGCTACACGCTGTACTTGGGGAATTCCAGCGTCATGGGCAGCGACAGCGCCTTGTACAAGGTGGATTACACGCCGGACAACTTCGTGCCCGTGGCGCAGCTCACCACCGGTCCCATGGTCTTGATCGCGAATGCGAAGCTGGGGCTGAAAAGCGTGCAGGACCTGATAGACCGCGCCAAGAGCAAGCCAGGGTCCATCAATGTCGCCTCGTCCGGAAACGGCGTCATCACGCACCTGGCCGCGGTCGAGTTCATGACGCTTGCCAACGTGAAACTGATGCACATTCCGTTCAAGGGGGGCGCCGCGGCGGCGCAGTCCGTGGCGGCGGGCGACACCGATATCTCGTTCGCCACGGCGCCCTCGGCCAAGTCGGTGATCGATACGGGCAAGGTGGTGGCGCTGGCGGTGACGTCCGGGCAGCCCTCGCGCCTGTTGCCCTATCCGACTATCGCGCAGACCGTGCCCGGCTACGACGTGTCCAACTGGTGGGGAATCTTTGCTCCCAAAGGCACGCCGCCGCAGGTGCTGGACACGCTGTTCAAAGCAAGCAACGACGTGCTGGCGCTGGCCGATGTGCAGCAGGGCATGGCCGCCGGATACGAGGAAGTGACGCCGTCCGCGTCCCTGGCCGCGTTCGGGGACTATGCCCGCAAGGAGGGAAGCAAGGGTTTAAGATTGGCCAAAGAAAGTCTGGAAACGGCCAATTGATGGAGACCCCATGCCCTACGTAACCCCGCTGCAGGACTTCCGCTTTGCCTTGAAGGAGCTGGCAGGACTCGATGAAGTCTTGAAACTGCCCGGCTTCGAAGAGGTCACGCCGGATCTGGTGGACGCCATCCTGGAAGAGAACGGCCGCTTCGTCGAGCAGGCCGTGGCGCCGCTGAACGTGCCGGGCGACACGCAGCCGCCGGTCTGGAAGGATGGCCAGGTCACCACCACGCCGGGTTATGCGCAGGGCTTCAAGGACTACGCGGCGGGCGGCTGGCAGGGCTTGCAGCATCCCGCGCAGTGGGGCGGGCAGGGCTTGCCCAAGCTGGTCGCGGCGGCGCCGGGCGAAAACATCCAGGCGGCCAGCCTGGCGTTTTCCTTGTGTCCCATGCTGACGGACGGCGTGATCGAGGCCTTGCTCACCGTCGGGTCGGAAGCGCAGCGCAAGCAGTACGTGCCGCAACTGATCGGCGGCAAGTGGACCGGCACCATGAACCTCACCGAGCCGCAGGCTGGCTCGGACCTGGCGCAGGTCGCGACCCGCGCGGTGAAGCAGGGCGATGGCAGCTACCGGCTGACGGGCCAGAAGATCTTCATCACCTATGGCGACCACGACCTGGCCGAGAACATCATCCATCTGGTGCTGGCGCGCACGCCGGACGCGCCTGCCGGCGTGAAGGGCATCTCGCTCTTCATCGTGCCCAAGTTCCTGGTGCAGGCCGACGGCAGCCCGGGCAAGCGCAACGACGTCTGGTGCGCCTCCCTGGAGCACAAGCTGGGCATCCATGGCAGCCCCACCGCCGTGCTCATGTACGGCTCCGACAAGGGCGAAGTGGGCGAGGGCGCCATCGGCTATCTGGTCGGCGAGCAGAACCGCGGCCTGGAGTACATGTTCATCATGATGAATGCCGCCCGCTATTCGGTGGGGCAACAGGGCATAGGCGTGTCCGAACGCGCCTACCAGCATGCCCTGGCCTATGCGCGCGACCGCGTGCAGGGCCGCGCCGTCGAAGGGTCGGCCGGCCCCGTGGCCATCGTGCGCCATCCGGACGTGCAGCGCATGCTGATGACCATGAAGGCGCTGACCGAGGCGGCGCGCGCCGTGTCCTACGTGACCGCGGCCGCGCACGACAAGGGCACGCATCATCCGGATCCGGAGCAGCGCTCGCGCAACCGGGCGTTTTACGAATACATGGTGCCCATCGTCAAAGGCTACTCCACCGAAACCGCGGTCGAGGTTGCGTCCCTGGGCCTGCAGGTGCATGGCGGCATGGGCTACATCGAGGAAACCGGCGCGGCGCAGTATTACCGCGATGCGCGCATCCTGCCCATCTACGAAGGCACGACCGCGATCCAGGCCAACGACCTGGTCAGCCGCAAGACGCAGCGCGACGGCGGCGCCACGGCCCATGCCGCGATCGCGGCGATGCGGGAAACGCTGCGCGCGGTCGAGGCCGAGGCGACGCGCGCGTCGGCCGGCGAGCGCGACGGGCTGCGCCTGTTGCGCGACAACCTGGACAGCGCCATCCAGGCCTACGAGGCCGGGGTGGAGTTCATCCTGGAACAATCGCCGACCAATATCAGGGCGGTCTATTCCAGCAGCGTGCCTTATTTGATGCTGGCCGGCGTGGTGCACGGCGGCTGGCAGATGGCGCGCGCCGTGCTGGCCTGCCGGCGCCACCTGGCTGCCGGGTCCACCGATCCGTTCCATGCGGCCAAGCTGGCGACCGGATTGTTCTACGGCGCCCATATCCTGCCGCGCGCGCTGGCCCTGTCGGCCGCCGTGCGCGCGGGCGTGGTGGCGGACGCTTGCGGCGCAGGTTTGAATATTGCATAAGGTTATATGACTTGCGTATTTCCCCGGCTGCAGGTTTGATGGAAGAATCGTTTCATAGGCGGTAGCGTCCGCCAAGAAACGCTGTTCCTGCGCCGCCCGCCGCGACGGGCGGACAGCCCCCAACCTGCTTCCGCACACAGGAGACACCATGAGTCATCTACGCCTGGGCGACACTGCCCCTGATTTCGAACAGGAATCCTCGGCAGGACCGATCCGCTTCCATGAGTATCTGGGTAACAGCTGGGGTGTACTTTTCTCGCACCCGGCCGATTTCACGCCCGTCTGCACCACCGAGCTGGGCTACACCGCCAAGCTGGCCGATGAATTCGCCAAGCGCAACGTGAAGGTGCTGGCGCTGTCGGTCGACGGCACCGATTCGCACACCAAGTGGATCGAGGACATCAACGACACGCAGTCCACCAAGGTCAACTTCCCGATCCTGGCCGACAAGGACCGCAAGGTGTCCGAGCTCTACGACATGATCCACCCGAACGCCAACGCCACGCTGACCGTGCGTTCGGTGTTCATCATCGATCCCAACAAGAAGGTGCGCCTGACCATCACGTATCCGGCCAGCACCGGCCGCAACTTCAACGAGATCCTGCGCGTCATCGACTCCCTGCAGCTGACCGACAGCCACAGCGTGGCCACGCCGGTGAACTGGGAAGACGGCGACGACGTGATCATTGTTCCGTCGCTGCAGGACGAAGCCGTGATCAAGCAGAAGTTCCCGAAGGGCTACAAGGCCGTGCGTCCCTATCTGCGCATCACGCCGCAGCCGAATAAGTAAATTCGGAAATCGAAGGGGCGGGCCCCCGTTCGCAGCCGCCGCCTTCCCCCTGGGGAGGCGGCGGTTTTTCATTGGCGCGCGCATGGGGCCAGGGCAAATTCCCATTGCTGGGACACTGGTCCTATATGCCTGCGAGCGATGAGCAACCAAATAATGATTCGTTCCGTTCAGAACGCCCAGCCAGCACACTTGCTCCCACATTGCCGAACACAGGGAGCATGGGATGTCTTTCAGGAAAGCCGGTTGGTTGGCCGCCTTGGCCGCAGTGATGATGTCGTTTGCCGCGATTGCGCCCGCTCAGGCGCAGCAGAAGCAGACGCTGTTGAATGTCTCGTATGACCCGACCCGCGAGCTGTATCGCGCCATCGACGATGCGTTCATCAAGCAATACAAGGACAAGGCGAACGTCGACCTGACCATCCGCCAATCGCATGGCGGTTCCGGCCGCCAGGCGCGCTCCGTGATCGACGGCCTGGAAGCCGACGTGGTGACCCTGGCTCTGGCCTATGACATCGACGCGGTCGCCGACCGCGGGCTGCTGCCGGCCGACTGGCAGGCCCGCCTGCCGCAGAACAGCTCGCCCTATACCTCCACCATCGTGTTCCTGGTGCGCAAGGGCAACCCCAAGCAGATCAAGGACTGGGACGACCTGGTCAAGGACGGCGTGCAGGTCATCACACCCAATCCCAAGACCTCGGGCGGGGCGCGCTGGAACTACCTGGCCGCCTGGGCCTATGCCTTGGAGAAGAACGGCGGCAGCGAGGAAAAGGCCCGCGCCTTCGTGGGCGACCTGCTCAAGCACGTGCCGGTGCTGGACACCGGCGCGCGCGGCGCCACCACCACCTTCGTGGAGCGCGGCGTAGGCGACGTGCTGCTGGCCTGGGAAAACGAAGCCTTCCTGGCGCTCGAAGAGCTGGGCCCGGACAAGTTCGACATCGTGGTGCCGTCGCTGTCCATCCTGGCGGAGCCGCCGGTGGCCGTGGTCGACAAGGTCGTGGACAAGAAGGGCACCCGCGCCGCGGCGCAGGCCTACCTGGAGTTCCTCTACACGCCCGCCGCGCAGGAAATCATCGCCAAGAACTACTACCGGCCCATCGACAAGACCGTGGCCGCCAAGTACGAAAGCAAGTTCCCCAAGGTCAAGCTCGTGACCATCGACGACAAGATCTTCGGCGGCTGGCGCAAGGCGCAGAAGGACCACTTCAGCGACGGCGGCACCTTCGACCAGATCTACCTGCCGCAAAAGAAATAAGCACTTGACGATCGGACGACGGCCATGACGACAGCCTCGAACCCGGCGGCAAGCGGCGCGCAAGCGCCTTTTGCCTTTCGGCGCAACAGCCCGGGCGTGCTGCCCGGATTCGGCATCTCGATGGGTTACGCGGTGCTGTACCTCAGCATCCTCGTGCTCATTCCGTTGGCGGCCCTGCCGATCAAGAGCGCGGGGCTGGGCTGGCAGGGATTCTGGGACACGGTGACCGCGCCGCGGGTGCTGGCTTCGTACCAGCTGACCTTCGGCGCGTCGCTGATCGCGGCGCTGGTGAATCTGGTGTTCGGCACGGTGGTGGCCTGGGTGCTGGTGCGCTATCGCTTTCCGGGCAAGAAGATCCTGGACGCGCTGGTGGACCTGCCGTTCGCGCTGCCCACCGCCGTGGCTGGCATTGCGCTGACTGCGCTGTACTCACAGAAGGGCTGGCTGGGTGGGCCCCTGGCCGACTGGTTCGGCTGGAAGGTGGCGTTCACGCCGCTAGGCATCGTCATCGCCCTGATCTTCATCGGCGTGCCCTTCGTGGTGCGCACGGTGCAGCCGGTGCTGGAAGACGTGGAGCGCGAGATCGAGGAGGCCGCGGCCAGCCTGGGCGCCAACCGCTGGCAGACCATACGCCGGGTGCTGCTGCCCATCATCATGCCGGCCTTGATGACCGGCTTCGCGCTGGCCTTCGCGCGCGCGGTGGGCGAGTACGGCTCGGTGGTGTTCATTGCCGGCAACATGCCGATGGTGTCCGAGATCACGCCGCTCCTGATCATCGCCAAGCTCGAGGAATTCGACTACGCCGGCGCCGCGGCCATCGCCACGGTGATGCTGGTGCTGTCCTTCGCGCTGTTGCTCGTCATCAATCTGCTGCAGGGCTGGCAGGCCCGCCGCAACCTCGGGAGGCTCGCATGAGCGCCGCGGACCGTCCCGCCCATTTGACCGAGCCGCGCTGGGTGCGCGGCGTGCTGCTCTTCATCGCGCTGGGATTCCTGACGCTGTTCCTGCTGGTGCCGCTGGCGGCGGTGTTCGCCGAGGCCTTCAAGAAGGGCTGGCAGCTGTACCTGGACGCCATCGTCGAACCTGATGCGCTGGCCGCCATCCGCCTGACGCTGCTGGTCGCGGCCATTGCGCTGCCGCTGAACCTGGTGTTCGGCGTGGCCGCGGCCTGGGCGATCACCAAGTTCCAGTTCCGCGGCAAGCAGTTCCTGATCACCCTGATCGACCTGCCGTTCTCGGTGTCGCCGGTGGTGGCTGGCCTGGTGTTCGTGCTGCTGTTCGGCACCCAGGGCTGGTTCGGCGGCTGGCTCCAGGCGCACGATATCAAGATCGTCTACGCCGTGCCGGGCATCGTGCTGGCCTCGCTGTTCGTGACGTTTCCGTTCGTGGCGCGCGAGCTGATTCCGCTGATGCAGGCGCAGGGCAGCGAGGAAGAGCAGGCGGCGCTGACCCTGGGCGCAAGCGGCTGGCAGATCTTCTGGCGGGTGACGCTGCCCAACATCAAGTGGGGTCTGCTGTACGGCGCCATTTTGTGCAACGCGCGGGCCATGGGCGAGTTCGGCGCGGTGTCGGTCGTGTCCGGGCAGATCCGCGGCCTGACCAACACCATGACCCTGCACGTCGAGATTCTCTACAACGAATACCAGTATTCCGCGGCGTTTGCCGTGGCGTCGTTGCTGGCCTTGCTGGCGCTGGTGACGCTGGTGGCCAAGAACGTCGTCGAGTGGCGCAACGCGCGCTTTCAGCAAGCGGCCGACCTGCCGGTCGAGTATCCCGGCCAGCCGGCCGCCATCAAGCCGGCCCTGGCCTGACGCGGCGGCCTGAAAGGAGACAAGCTATGAGTATCGAAGTCCGCAATCTATCCAAGCGCTTCGGCCAGTTCCGGGCGCTGAACGACGTCTCGCTGCACATCGAGACGGGTGAACTGGTCGCGCTGCTGGGGCCCTCGGGCTGTGGCAAGACCACGCTGCTGCGCATCATCGCGGGGCTGGAGTCGGCCGATTCCGGCAGCGTGCTGTTCGCGGGCGAAGACGCCACCGCCGTGGACGTGCGCCAGCGCCAGGTCGGTTTCGTGTTCCAGCACTACGCGCTGTTCAAGCACATGACGGTGTTCGAGAACGTGGCCTTCGGCCTGCGCGTCAAGCACCGTTCGCAGCGCCCCTCGGAAGACGTGATCCAGCGCAAGGTGCATGACCTGCTGGGACTGGTGCAGCTGGACTGGCTGGCCGACCGCTATCCCGCGCAGCTCTCCGGCGGCCAGCGCCAGCGCATCGCCCTGGCGCGCGCGCTGGCGGTGGAGCCGCGGGTGCTGCTGCTGGACGAGCCGTTCGGCGCGCTGGACGCCAAGGTGCGCAAGGAATTGCGGCGCTGGCTGCGCCGCCTGCATGACGAGCTGAACGTGGCGAGTGTGTTCGTCACGCATGACCAGGAAGAAGCGCTGGAGGTGTCGGACCGCGTGGTGCTGATGAACTCGGGCCGCATCGAGCAGGTGGGCACGCCGCGCGAGGTCTGGGAAGAGCCGGCCACGCCCTTCGTCTACGGCTTCCTGGGCGACGTCAACCAGTTGCAAGGCTTTGCCACGCGCGGTGTCTGGAGCGGCGCCGGCCTGTCCTTGCCCGCGCCGGAACTGGCGCAGGCCGAAGCCCAGCGCGCTACCGCCTATGTGCGGCCGCACGAGTTCGAGGTCGAGCGCTACCGCGACGGCGCGGACGGCATTCCGGTGCGCCTGGCGCATGCCTTCCTCGCCGGTCCCAGCGCCTACCTGGAACTGACCAGCGAGGATTCCGACGCCATCATCGAAGCCGAGGTGCCCGAGTCCCTGTACCGCGAGCTAGGCCTGCGCGATGGCGAAATTCTGTTGGCGCGTCCGCGGCGGGCGCGCATTTTTGCGACGCAATCATGAGCACTACCGATCTTTTGCCTGAACTTGAACCGGGCCTGGCTGCGCGCTGGCGCGAGCTGGGCGCGCGCCTGGCCGACGTGCAGCAGCGCTACCCGGACGCGGCGCTGGCCTCCTCGCTGGCGGCCGAGGACACACTGTTGACGCATGCCATCTACAGCGCCGGCCTGGATCTGGAAGTCTTCACGTTGGACACGGGCCGATTGCACGCCGAGACCTTGGGCGTGCTGGACGCCGTGCGCGAACACTATGGCCGCGAGATCACCGTGTACCGGCCGGTGGCGGCCGCGGTCGAACAGCACGTGGCCGAACACGGCGCCTATGCGTTCTATGAAAGCGTGGAATTGCGCAAGGCCTGTTGCCAGATCCGCAAGGTCGAGCCGCTCAAGCGCGCGCTGGCCGGACGCGGCGCCTGGATCACCGGGCAGCGGCGGGCGCAATCCACCACCCGCGGCGTACTGCCGCTGGAAGAAGACGACCCGACCTTCGGCCTCTACAAGTTCAATCCACTGGCCGAGTGGAACGAAGAGGAAGTCTGGTCCGTCATCCGCGCCCTGGGCATTCCGTACAACCCGCTGCATGACCAGGGCTACCCGTCCATCGGCTGCGAACCCTGTACCCGCGCCATCCGTCCCGGCGAGGACCTGAGGGCAGGGCGTTGGTGGTGGGAGTCGTCGGACTCCAAGGAATGTGGCCTGCATGCGGGCAACCGGGTCATCAGCATCGCGGCGCGCGCCGATTGATGCGGCCCACGAATTCGAAATCTGTTTTAGGGGAAGTGCATATGTCTGCTGTGATCCAACGCAGCCACCTGGATTGGCTGGAATCGGAAGCAATATTCATCCTGCGCGAGGTGGCCGCCGAAAGCGAGAAACCCGTGCTGCTGTTCTCGGGCGGCAAGGACTCCGTGGTGCTGCTGCGCCTGGCCGAAAAAGCCTTCCGGCCGGGACGCTTTCCGTTCCCGCTGATGCACATCGATACCGGCCACAACTTCGAAGAAGTGATCGCCTTCCGCGATGCGCGCGCGGCCGAGCTGGGCGAGACCCTGATCGTGCGCAGCGTCGAGGATTCGATCGCGCGCGGCAGCGTGGTGCTGCGCCGCGAGACCGATTCGCGCAACGCCGCCCAGGCCGTGACGCTGCTGGAGGCGATCGAGGAATTCGGCTTTGACGCCTGCATAGGCGGGGCGCGCCGCGACGAGGAAAAGGCCCGCGCCAAGGAACGCATCTTCTCGTTCCGCGACGAATTCGGCCAATGGGATCCGAAGGCGCAGCGCCCGGAACTCTGGAACCTGTTCAATACCCGCGTGCACCGCGGCGAGAACATGCGCGTGTTTCCGATCTCGAACTGGACCGAGCTGGACGTCTGGCAGTACATCCAGCGCGAGCAGCTGGCGTTGCCGTCCATCTACTACAGCCACCAGCGCGAAGTCGTGCGCCGCAAGGGGCTGCTGGTGCCGGTCACGCGGCTGACCCCGCCGCAGGATGGAGAACAAGTCGAACGCCTGCAAGTGCGGTTCCGCACGGTGGGGGACATCTCCTGCACCTGCCCGGTGGCGTCCGACGCGGCCGACACCCGCGCCATCATCGCCGAAACCGCGGTGACCGACATTACCGAGCGCGGCGCCACGCGCATGGACGACCAGACTTCCGAGGCCTCGATGGAGCGCCGCAAGAAGGAAGGCTATTTCTGATCGCATGACACGCCGGCATGCGCCGGCGACCAGGAACGCACATGAACGCACTAAACGACTCTTTTCTTTCCGGCGCCGACACGGGCGTGCTGCGCCTGATCACCGCGGGTTCGGTGGACGACGGCAAATCCACGCTGATCGGCCGCCTGCTGTATGACAGCAAGGGCGTGTTCGCCGACCAGCTGGACGCGATCTCGCGCGCCAAGCACAAGCGCGTGGCGGGCGACGGCATCGACTTCTCGCTGCTGACCGACGGCCTGGAGGCCGAGCGCGAGCAGGGCATCACCATCGATGTGGCCTATCGCTATTTCTCCACGCCCGCGCGCAAGTTCATCATCGCCGACGCGCCGGGGCACGAGCAGTACACGCGCAATATGGTGACGGGCGCGTCGACGGCGGACGTGGCCGTCATCCTGATCGACGCCACCCGCGCGGCCGACGGCGTGCTGCTGCCGCAGACCAAGCGCCACAGCACCATCGCGCGCCTCTTGGGCATCCGCCACATCGTGGTAGCGGTCAACAAGATGGATCTGGTGGACTGGGACCGCGCCGTCTTCGAGCGCATCCGCGACGCCTATGCGGACCTGGCGGGCAAGCTGGGCATCGAGCATTTCGACGCCTTGCCGCTGTCGGCGCTGAACGGCGACAACGTCGTCACGCTGTCGCCGCAGACGCCCTGGTACGAAGGAGAGCCATTGCTGGCCCTGCTGGAATCGCTGGACCTGGCGAGCGACGGCCGCGCCTTGCCGCTGCGCTTTCCGGTGCAATGGGTGGCGCGCCATGACGGCAGCCGCAAGGATGACTTCCGCGGCTATGCCGGCCGCGTCGCAAGCGGCGTGCTGCGGCCGGGCGACGAGATCACGGTGCAGCCCTCGGGCGTGACGGCAGTCGTGCGCGAAGTGCGCGCCTTCGACCGCGCGCTGGATGAAGCGGTGGCCGGCGACTCGATCACGCTGGTGCTGGATCGCGACGTGGACGTGTCGCGCGGCGACGTGATCGTGCATGCGTCGGCGCCGGCGCAGGTCACGCGCGAGTTCGAAGCCGAGCTGTGCTGGCTCGATGCGCAGGCGTTGAACCCGGCGCGCAAGTATCTGCTGAAGTCGGGCACGCGCCTGACCTCGGCGAAGATACGCGCGGTGCTGTCGCATCGCGACATCCACGAACTGCAGGAAGTGGAGAACACCGAAGGCACGCTGCGCATGAACGACATCGGACGCGTGACGATCACCACGCGCGAGTCGCTAGCGGTCGATCGCTATGCCGATGTGCCCGCGACGGGCACGTTCATCCTGATCGACGAGGCCACGCACCAGACCGCGGCGGCGGGCATGCTGCGCTAGCCCGGAAGAGGCTGGAAAACAACGAATTTCCGGCCCTCCAGAGCCTGTTGTTTTTTTGCTAAATTCAATGCTGGTGCGGGTTTCCGGACGATCTCGTCTGGTGAAATCGATTTGTCCGGACGGCGTTGGCGTCTTGCGGTAAAGTGGGGTTGTCTTACGAAAAGGCTTTTGGTGCTTGTCAAAATCACTGTGTTTTTGTACAGTAGTTTTCATGGCACGCACCGATCATTCTTTTCCCGCCGGTTCTGGGTCCCCGGCTGCCGCCCCCGCCGCCTTGCGCGGTCGGGGTGCGGTTACTAATGTTCGGCATCGCTTTCAGCGCGACGACCGTGTGCAGGTCGACGACGGCTGGTCTTCCTCCGGTCTACCCGCCGACTTCGTAGATTCCGTCCCCGATAATTTCCCTGAAGCAGCCTCTGGCGAGCAAGCGGCCGCCCGCGTCATTCCCATCCTGCCGGATGCGCGCATCGCGCCGGCCGCTCCCAAGACCACGGTCACCGCCGAAGAAGCGCGCAAGATGTTGTCGCGCAACGATTCGCCGGACATTCCCTTCGACGTCGCGGTCAATCCGTACCGCGGCTGCGAACATGGCTGCGTCTACTGCTACGCCCGGCCCACCCATTCCTACCTGGGCCTGTCTCCGGGGCTGGACTTCGAAACCCGGCTGGTGGCCAAGGCCAATGCGGTCCAGGCCCTGCGCGCTGAACTCGCGCGGCCCGGTTACAAGCCGTCTCCCATCAACATCGGTTCCGCCACGGACGCCTACCAGCCCATCGAACGCGAATGGCGGCTGACCCGCGGCCTGCTGGAACTGATGCTGGAAACCCGTCACCCGCTCACCATCGTCACCAAGAACGCGCTGGTCGCCCGCGATCTGGACCTGCTGGCCGCCCTGGCCGAGCAGAAGCTGGTGGTGGTGTACATGAGCATCACCACGCTGGACGCGGGCATGGCCCGCACGCTGGAACCGCGCGCCGCCGCGCCGTGGCGCCGGCTGGAAACCGTGCGCAGCCTGACCGACGCCGGCGTGCCGGTGGGCGTGCTGGTGGCACCCATCATCCCGTTCATCAACGACGAGTCCATGGAACACATCCTCCAGGAGTCCAAGGCGGCCGGCGCGCACTACGCCAGCTACACCGTCCTGCGCCTGCCCTGGGAGGTCAAGACCCTGTTCGAGGACTGGCTCAACGCCCATTTCCCGGACCGCGCCCAGCGCGTCCTGCATCGCATCGAAGACCTGCGCAATGGCCGCCGCAACGATCCTAATTTCGGGTCGCGCATGCGCGGAACCGGCGTATGGGCCGATCTGCTGCGCCAGCGCTTCACCATCGCTACCCGCAAGCTGGGCCTGAACCGCCACCGGCTGGCGCTGGATTGCGACCGTTTCCTGCCTCCCGCCGCATCGGTGGGGGCTGCCGATTTCCTATCCCCGGTTGGCGCGCAAGCGTCTTCAGGGGTCCCTTTTTCCGCCGTATCGCCCGCAGCCGGCGCCGTGCACGGGCGCGCAGCGCGCCAGTTGCAAGCCATGGCCGCAGGCCAGTTGTCATTGTTCGATTGACCGCCGGCTGCCGCCGCGGATGCCTGCCGGGGGGCTACGCCCTGGCGCTGGACCATCTTTGCTAGGAGTTCCCTATGAACACCGCTGATATTTCCGTCTTGTCGGACGAACTCGTCGTCACGCTGAACCCGCTGCGCCGCGGCACGAACCACGCCCGCGCCTGGTGCGCCAGGGTGGCCGGCATGGCGCTGCCCTGGAACACGTCCGCGGCCGACGTTGAACCGCGCCGTCGCGTGCGGCCCGGTTCCGTACCGGCTCGCTGGCCGTTCCCGCCAGCGCCCGCCGAAGCGGGCGCACTGGCCGGCCAGGCTGTCGCCGCGCCGGTACCGATGCCTGCGCCCGCAGTACCGGTTGCGCCGGTCGAGGCCGCGCCGGCCTCGCGCGAGCGCTGCCTGGGCAACGCCACGGTGGAGCCCGTGACGGCTCAGGTCACCAGGAAGGCCATGGTGATCGATGTGGTGATGGTGTTGGCCTGGGGCGCGATCATCCCCGGACTGATGTGGCTGGGTGCGGCCGCCGGCTTCTGAGCGGTACAGGGCTGGTCAGCTCGAACCCAGCAGAATGACGCCCGCCAGGATGCCCAGGCAGCCGGCCAACCGGCCCGGTCCGACTTTTTCGCGCAGCAGGAACATGCCGGCCAGGGTGCCCAGCATCATGGACATTTCCCGGGCAGGGGCGACCAGGCTCAGCGGCGCGCCGTTGCGCAGGGCGTATAGCACCAGGATGTATCCCAACGGCGACAGCAGCCCCACGGCCAGCGCTAGATGCCAGTGTCCGCGCATGGCCTCCCAGGACTGGGGGCGGCGGCGCAGCATGTGGGGGGCCATCATGGTCGTGCGGGTGACACAGGTAAACCAGTCGAACAGCACGGGGCTGATCAGCAGCACCTTCACGCCATAGGCGTCGACCACGGTATAGGCGGCGATGAACAGGCCGATCACCACGCCCCAGCGCACGCCCACCCAGGCCTGGGCCTGCTTGAAGATGGTCAGGCGCCCCTGGGTTGCGATCAACAGCACGCCGCCCACCACGCAAAGCATGCCGATGATGCCGGTGCTGGTGGCGGGTTCGCCCAGCAGCAGAAAGGCGCCGGTGGTGGACAGCAGCGGCCCGGTGCCCCGGGCGATGGGGTAGACCACCGACAGGTCGGCCACCTGATATCCCCGTTGCAGGCACAGGCTGTAGCCCAGATGCAACAGGCTGGAGGTCAGGATGGCGCCGACCACCGGCCAGGTCCAGGTCATGCCGTCGTGCAACAGCACCCAGATGACCCACGGCGCGTACAGCACCGAGGCGCACAATCCATAGGCGAAGACGAAGGGAGCGCCCACCATGGCCGCGCGCTTGGCGAGCAGATTCCACGTGGCGTGGGCCATTGCCGCCAGGACGACCAATATCAGGGACGAATACGACATGAAGGAACAGCGCCAGATGACGTGTTTGTTACAGAAGACGGAAGGGTACTCCAAACCGCGAGAACCGGGGCCATGTTACCTGATGCCTGGGGCGATTTTTGGTGTAGAATCATTGGTTTGCCAAATCTCATCCTCTGCTTGCGGCACATGCAACGGGAGCTGGCCTAACCGCCAGTTGGCCGTGCAGCACGCGACGAATGTGGGCTTGTGCGTACAGCGCAATCCTGCAGAAGCGGCGTGAACAACATCGAACGGCAAAAGTTTTAGTCCGCAAAGACATGATGATCTAGGAGTTCTCATGAACCTTATCGCTATCCTGGAACAGGAAGAAATTGCCCGTCTGACCGGCGGTCAAGCCAAGCCTGAATTTGCTCCTGGTGACACCGTCATCGTGAGCGTGAACGTCGTTGAAGGCACCCGCAAGCGCGTGCAGGCTTTCGAAGGCGTTGTGATCGCCAAGCGCAACCGCGGCCTGAACTCCGCGTTCACCGTGCGCAAGATTTCGTCGGGTGAAGCCGTGGAACGTACGTTCCAGCTGTACTCGCCGCAAATCGCCGGCATCGAAGTCAAGCGCCGCGGCGACGTGCGCCGCGCCAAGCTGTACTACCTGCGCAACCGCTCGGGCAAGTCGGCGCGTATCAAGGAAAAGCTGGTCAGCAAGCAAGCCCCGGCGGCTTGATCGCTTATCGGCACACGGCCCCACCAGTGTCGGACGCTCACGCCATCCAGCGTTTTCGTTCGGCACGGGTTTCCGGGTTAAAAAGGCACCTGCGAGGGTGCCTTTTTCTTTTTGCAGAGCCTTTTGCAGAGACGTATGTCTGATTCCTCGTCTTCCCCGCGGCCCCGGCGGCCGCTGGCGCGTCCCGGCTTCGATCCGGCGACGCAACCCTGGGTGGTGGCCAACGCGTCCTTGCCGGCCGTGCCCGCCCGCCTGTTGACCCCGGATTCGTTGCGGGGCACGCTCAGCCAGCCGTCCACCTGGACGCTGGAGCTGTCGCGCGATACCGACCTGCGCTATCCGGGCCGCGAAGGCGTGCCCGTGCCGGCGGCGGTGCTGATTCCGCTGGTGACGCGCGACAACGGTGTGCACATCATGCTGACGCAGCGCGCCGCCCACCTGCATGACCATGCCGGCCAGATCAGCTTTCCGGGCGGACGCATCGAAACCAGCGACTCCACGCCGGAGGCCGCGGCCTTGCGCGAGGCGCAGGAAGAAACCGGGCTGCCCGCCAACCACGTGGAAGTGCTGGGCAGCATGCCGCCGTATCTGACGGCGACGGGCTTTTCCATCATTCCGGTAGTGTCGCTGGTGCGTCCGGGCTTTGACCTGGCGCCCGACGCCTTCGAGGTGGCGGAAGTGTTCGAGGTGCCGCTGTCCTTCCTGATGGATCCCGCCAACCACCGGCTGTACGAAGCCCGCCTGGAAGACGGCCGGGTGCGCCAGTATTACGGCATGCCCTACGGCAAGCATTTCATCTGGGGCGCGACGGCCGGCATGCTGCGCAATCTGTACCACCTGCTGCGGCACGGCTTCACGCCGCGTTGATCCCGACTGGCGCTTGCCGCCGCCAATGCATACGGCCCCTGGATGGGGCCGTATGCATTGCGGAACTGCGTTCGGGATCCGGTGCCCGGCTTGGCGTTGCCGGTCTTTCGGCATGGGGCGCCTAGTAGCGCTGCTGCCCCGCCAGGTTCTCTTCCAGGATGCGCTGGTACAAGGCGTAGCGCGCCGGATCGATCGCGCCGGCCTGCAAGGCCGCGACCACGCCGCAGCCGGGCTCCTGCCGATGGGTGCAGTTGTAGAAGCGGCATTGCTCGATGGGTTTGGTGAACTCCGGGAAGCCGCGGATGATGTCCTCGCGGCTCAGATGCTGCAGGCCGAAGGCCTGGAAGCCCGGTGAATCGATCAGGTCGCCGCCCGGCGCGGGCAGGTGATAGAGCCGCGTGCTGGTGGTGGTGTGCTTGCCCATGTCCAGCGCGGTGGAGTGCTCGCGGGTGGGGGCGGCGGCGTCCGGCACCAGGGCGTTGAGCAGCGTGGACTTGCCCATGCCGCTCTGGCCCAGCAGCAGGCTGGTGTGTCCGGCCAGGCGCGGCGCCAGCAGCGTATGCACCTTTTCGGGCTCCAGCGCGCTGAGTTCGATCACGTCCACGCCCAGCGCTGCGATCGGCGCCAGCCGCGCGCGCGCCGCGGGCAGTTCATCGGCAAGGTCGGTCTTGTTGAGGATGATGATGGGCGCGATGTCCGCGCTCCAGGCGCCGGCCAGGGCGCGCCCGGTCAGGTCGTCCGAAAACGTGGGCTGCACGGCGACCACGATCAGCAGCTGGTCGACGTTGGATGCGAACTGCTTGGAACGCATTTCGTCCGAGCGGTAGAGCAGGTTGCGGCGCGGCAGGATGGCGTCGATGGCGCCTTCGTCCTTGCCCTGGGGCGTGATGCGCACGCGGTCGCCGACCGCGGCGCCTGCCTTCTTGCCGCGGGGGAAGCACTTGCGCAGCGTGCCGTCGGCAAGCTCCACGGTGTAGTGGCGCCCGTGGGCGGCGATGATGCGGCCTTCGTTGGGTCCGGCTGCGGGCGCGCTCATGCAGCGGCCGCCGTCAGGTGGCGGATGCGCACGGCGGCGGGTGGGTGGCTGTCGTAGAAGGCGGAGTGCACGGGGTCGGGAGTCAAGGTGGCGGCGTTGTCGTCGTAGAGTTTGACCAGCGCGGACACCAGGCGTTCCGGCGAGCTCTGTTCGGCCGCGTAGCGGTCCGCTTCGAACTCGTCACGGCGCGAGTACCAGCTGGCCACGGGCGTGAGCATGAAAGTGAATACGGGGATGACCAGGAAGAACAGCAGCAGCGCCATGGCGTCGTTGCGTCCGCCCAGCTGAGGCATGACGCCCAGCCCCACGTAGAACCAGGGCTGCTGCGAGACCCAGCCCAGGATGGCGAAGAAAACCAGCGCGGCGGCGAAGCTGAACACGATGCGCTTGACGATGTGGCGCTTGGCGAAATGGCCCAGCTCGTGCGCCAGCACGGCCTCGATCTCGTCGCCGTTCAGGCGCGCCAGCAGGGTGTCGAAGAACACGATGCGGCGCGAACGGCCGAAACCCGTGAAATAAGCATTGCCGTGGGCCGAGCGGCGCGAACCGTCCATCACGAACAGGCCGTTGAGCGCAAAGCCGCAGCGCTGGGCCAGGCGCTGGATGCGTCCAGCCAGTTCGGGGTCGGACAGCGGTGTGAATTTGTTGAAGAGCGGGGCGATGAACATCGGGTAGATGATCAGCAGCGCCAGGTTGAACGCCGTCCACAGCGCCCAGGCCCAGACCCACCAGTAGGCGCCCGCGCTGCCCATCAGCCAGAGCACCGCCGCCGCCAGCGGCAGGGCCAGCACCGCGGCCACCAGCAGGCCCTTGACGGCGTCGGCGACAAACAGGCCCGGCGTCATGCGGTTAAAGCCAAAGCGCGCCTCCAGCTTGAACTGCCGCCACAGCGTGAAGGGCAGGCCCAGCACGCCCAGCAGCAGCGCCACCACGACCAGCAGCAGCATCTGCCGCAGGAAGTCGTTGCTGGTAAGTTGGGCCACCATCAGGTCGATGAACTGCAGCCCGCCCATCAGCGTCAGGCACACCAGCAGGATGGCATCGTAGGTGCGTTCGAGCATGCCAAGCTTGACCCGCGCCACCGTGTAGTCCGCCGCGCGCTGATGGCTGGCCAGGCCGATACGGTGGGAGAATTCCGGCGGCACCTGGTCGCGGTGGAGCGCGACGTGGCGGATCTGGCGCGTAGCCAGCCACAGGCGCACGGCGATATCGGTCAGCAGGAAGGCAACGAACAGCAGTGTGAACATGGGCGGTGCGGCTTGCTCAAGTAAGTGTGTGCGAAAATCGTGTGTTTTACCGCCGGGCCGCCCCTAGGTAAAAGCGCCCCCTGGGGGCAGCAAGCCGAAGGCGCGGCGTGGGGGTAATCTTTACCGCCGGGCCGCCCCTAGGTAAAAGCGCCCCCTGAGGGGGGCAGCGAGCCGAAGGCGCGGCGCGGAGGTATCCCTTATAGGCAAATTATATGGCTGTGAACGAAAACCGCCTGGTTTGGCTGGACATGGAAATGACCGGCCTGGATCCCGAGAAAGAACGCATCATCGAAGTCGCCGTGGTGGTGACGGAGCCCGACCTGACCGTCGTGGCTGAAGGCCCCGTGCTGGTGGTGCACCAGCCCGACAGCCTGCTCGACGCCATGGACAGCTGGAACAAATCCACCCACGGCAAGAGCGGCCTGATCGACAAGGTCAAGGCGTCCACCATTTCCGAGGCGCAGGCCGAGGATACGCTGCTGGCGTTCCTGGCGCAGCACGTGCCGGCGGGCAAGTCGCCGCTTTGCGGCAATACCATCAGCCAGGACCGCCGCTTCATGTTTGCTTACATGCCGCGCCTGGAGCAGTTCTTCCACTACCGCAACCTGGACGTGAGCACGCTGAAGGAACTGGCGCGCCGCTGGGCGCCGGCCGTGTACAAGGGCTTCGAGAAGAAGAGCCGCCACGAAGCGCTGGCCGACATCTACGAATCGATCGACGAACTCAAGTACTACCGCGAACACTTCCTGAAGGTGTAAGCGGTACCTGCCCATGCCCGCCGCCCCGTCCGCCTGCGAGCCGCTCATCGGGGATCACCCGTCGATGGCGGCCCTGCGCGATCTGGTCGGCCGGGTCGCGCGCAGCAAGGCCAGCATCGTTCTCATCTATGGCGAGACCGGCACGGGCAAAGGGCTGGTCGCCCGCAATCTGCATGCGCAGTCGGCGCGCGCGGCCAAGGGCTATACCGAAATCAATTGCGCCGCCATACCAGGCAATCTGCTCGAGTCCGAGCTGTTCGGCCATGAACGCGGGGCGTTCACTGGGGCAGTGGCGCGCAAGACCGGGCTGCTCGAAGCGGCCAACGGCGGCAGCGTGTTCCTCGACGAGATCCGCGAGTTGGATCCGGTCATGCAAGCCAAGATCCTGACCCTGCTGGACAGCCGGCGCTTCCGCCGCATCGGATCCGTCCAGGAGGTCTCGGTGGACGCGCGCTTCATCGCCGCCACCAACAAGATCCTGTTGGGGGAAGTGCAGGCCGGGCGCTTTCGCGACGATCTGTATTACCGCCTGCAGGTGGTGTCGATCAACCTGCCGCCGCTGCGCGAGCGCGGCGACGACGTCATCGTGCTGGCGCAGCGTTTCCTGGAACGCTACAACGCCACCCACGGCAGCCGCTTCACCGCTATCGATCCCGAGGTCCAGCGCATCTTCAAGGCCTACGCCTGGCCGGGCAATGTGCGTGAACTGAGCAATCTGCTGGAGCGGATCTGCATCCTGGAAGACGGCGACACGGTGCTGGCGCGGCATCTGCCGCAGCGCATCCTGCGCGAAGCGGGCAAGCCCGCGCCCGCGGCCGCGCCTGCCGCAGCCGGCAGCTATGCCGAACTATCCGCGCAGTTCCAGCGCGGCCTGATCCGCGCGGCCCTGCAGGCCCAGGACGGCAACCTGGGGCGCGCCGCCGAGTCCCTGGGACTCACGCGGCACGCCCTGCGCCACCAGATGCTCAAGCTGGGGCTGGACGGCTGACGCCTATTCCGCGCTGATGTTGTGCTTGCGCGCAATGGCTTGCCACTGGCCCAGCTCCTCGCGCACGCGCGCGCCGAATTCGGCGCTGTCCATGCGGGACGGCACCGTGCCGTCCAGATCCAGCAATGCCTTCATTTCCGGCGAGGCCGCGATCTCGACGAGCGCGGCGTTGAGCTTGTCGATGTAAGGCTGCGGCGTGCCCGCCGGCGCGAACACGCCCACCCAGATCTGCACCGAATAGCCCGGCAAGGCCTGGGCGGCCGGTGGCAGATCGGGGAAGGCCGGGGAGGGCGACTGCGCCGTGGTGGCCAGCAGCTTGACCTTCTTGCCCTGCACCACGGGCGCCAGCGTGCTGTAGTTGGACAGCATCACGTGGATCAGGCCGCCGGCCAGGTCGGACGCGGCATTGGCCGCGCCCTTGTAAGGCACGTGGGTCATCTCCGTGCCCGCGGCGTCGTCCAGCATGACGGTAGCCAGATGCGCCAGCGAACCGACGCCAGCGCTGCCGTAGTTCAGGGCGCCCGGCTTGCCGCGCGCCGCTTCCAGCAGCTGTTTCAAGGAGGTGTAGGGCGTCTGCGCCGAGGCGGCGATGACCAGCGGCCCCTGTCCTATCATCGCCACCGGCGCGAACTGCTTCAGCGGGTCGTAGGGCAGGTGAGGCTGGGTGGCGGCGGTGGTCAGGAAGGTCGACGAGGTCAACAGCAGCACCGAGCCGTCCTTGGCCGAGCGGGCGACGTACTCGGAGCCGATGGCGCCGGCCGCGCCGCCGCGGTTTTCCACGATCACCGTATTGCCGAGACGGGCCGCGAGCTGCGGCGCGATCGCGCGGGCGATCGCGTCATTGCTGGCGCCGGCGGTGAACGGCACCACGATCTTGACCTGCTTGGGCACATCCGTCTGGGCCGCGGCCGCGCCAGCCAGCAGGGATGCCGCCAGGAACAACGTTGTTTGCATGAGCGCTTTCATGATCGATTCTCTGGGAGAGCGAAGGTTGGAGCGGGCGCCGGACGCGGCGCCCGCGGTGTTCAGTCCGGCATGGGCACATCGACGTCCAGCAGCGGCGCGTACTGCTGCGCGCCGAAGATGTCGCCGTCGCCCGCGGATCCGCTGGGAGCCAGCCGGTAGATCGTGAACTTGATGGCCAGGCCGGGATCGTAATGCACGAAGTCCGAGATGCGGCTGTCGTCGATGCGGTACAGGGCCGCCATGCTGGCGCGCGTGAGTGCGCCGGAGCGCTTGACCGCCTCGTAAGTCGCCGGCTCGCGGAAGATGATGTCGAAGGTGATCTTGTTCACGCCCGCGTTCTTGCTGCGGATGGTCTTGGCCAGGGTGCTGAGTTTCTGGGTGCTCATGGTCTTGCCGGCTCAGGCGCCAGCCTCGGTGAGGTGGGTCGGGAAGAGTTCGCCGGCGTCTGCCACCGGCAAGGTGTGGTTCAGGGTCCAGCGGTAGGCGGCGCTGGTGCGCACCACCTCGTCCAGCGGGAACGACACGGAACCGGCCGTGCCCTTCACGTCGGGCAGGCGGGCGTAGAACATCTGGCGCAGGCCCGTGAGCGTCAGCTCCTCGGCCATTTCGGCGGTCGGCGCCACGCCCTGGACCATGACGCAGAGCTCATGGCCGGGCTGGCCGCGCAGCGGCTCCAGGTCGCCCATGACGCCGTCGCGGCCGTAGACCTTGTAATGCAGCTCATAGCCCGAATCGCCGAAGCGCTCGCGCACCTTGTCGCGCGCCCAGGCGATGACGCGGTCGACGTTGGCGATGGTGTAGGGGTCGCGTATGCCGCAAAGTCCCATATAGCGTTCGCCGACCTTGCCCGAGCCTTCCAGCTTCACGCGCACCTGGGCGGCAGGCTCGAAGCGCGAGCCGGTGATGCGGGTGGTCTTTTCGCTCAACTGCTCGTAGCGGCATTCGGCCATGTCCAGCCGGCCGCCCGCGAAGAATTCTTCGTAGGGGTTGGAGCGCTCGTACATCGCATGGCCCGCGACCGAGGCGATGGTGCAACGCTGGTCGGGATGCATGGCCGTGACGCGCACGTCCTCGGCCGAGATCTCGCCCATCACGGTTTCCTTGCCGCCATAGGGTTCGGCGCAGAACGAGGCGCACTCCAGCACCTTGCCCAGGTAATAGGCGCGGTCGGCGTCGTAGCCCTGGTGCAGGGCCGGGGCGGCGAACACGGCGGCGTCCGAGCTGCGGCCGCCGATGATGACGTCCGCGCCGGCTTCCAGCAGCTTGATGTAGGGATGCACGCCGGCCACCGCCACGATGCGGTCGCTGGCGTCGAGTTCGGCCTCGGTCAGGTCGGCATAGCCGTCCAGGCCCGCTACCTGCTGGCCGTCGCGCAGCGCGCGGCGCACGCGCTCCTTGTCGACTTCCGAATAGAAGTAGCCGATCTTGAACGGCGCCAGCCTGTGCTCGGCGGCGATCTCCTTGATGAGGCGCACGTACAGGTCGACGCGGCTGTTGGAGCCGGTGTCGCCGGCCGATCCGATGACCATCGGCACGCCCAGCTTGCGCGCGGCCAACAGCATCTGCTCCAGGTCGTGGCGCTGCCAGGCTTGCGGGCTGGTGGACGTGTCGGAGCCCAGCGGCACGGGACCCACGTCGTCGCTGCCCGAGTCGGCGGCGATGCAGTCCGGCCCGGCGGCCACGCCGAGCTGGAAGCTCTCGGTGCGCAAGGGGGCGAATCCTAAGTGCCCATTCGGGCAGATGATGCTCATGGAACGCATGGGTGTAGTCTCTTTCAGTTGAGTCGTCCGGTCTCGTTCGTACCGGCCAGGACTACAACGCAAGATGCGTGCCAGCCGGCAAGAGGCGCAAATCCCGCGTATTAGCGGGGCTGGCGGCGCAATCTCTTCCGAATTGCGGGTAAATTTTCACGCAATGCGTGAATTTCACGTATGGGCAAACTATGTCGTCTTCCTACTCGGTCGCCCGGATCCGCGACGCCGAACGTCAGGCCCTGGCCGCCGGCAGGCGCTTGATGCCGCTGGCGGGGGCGGCCGCGGCCCGCTACGCGGCGGCCCGGATCCGGCCGGGGGCGGTGGTGCTGGCGCTGGCGGGTCCAGGGAACAATGGCGGCGACGCGCTGGAAGCCGCGGCCGGCTTGCGCGCGCTTGGGCATGACGTGCGCGTGCTGCTGCCGTCGGGCGCGCAGCGCCTGCCGGCCGATGCCGCGCGCGCCTATGCAGGCTGGCTGGCGGCCGGCGGCGCAACCTGGTCCGAGCTGGAACCGGGCTTCGTGCCGGAGCTGGTCATCGACGGCCTGTTCGGCATCGGATTGAATCGCCCGCTGGGCGCCGGCTGGCAGGCGCTGGTGGACACGGTCAACGCCTGGAACGTGCCGGTGCTGGCGCTGGACGTGCCCAGCGGCATAGACGCGGACACGGGCGAGGCCCTGGGACGCCCGATCCGGGCGCGCTGGACCCTGTCGTTCATCGGCCGGGCCAGGGGGCTGGAACGGCCGGGGCCGGGGCGCGATGCCTGCGGCGTGTCGGAGGTGGATACGTTGGGCGTGGCCATCGCCCCGCAGGCCTGAGCCTGGGGGGGGCTCGTTTCAGGCGGGTTTTCCGCCGAAGCGCGCGGCGATGTCGGCCGCCAGCGGCGCGTAGCGTTCGTTGTCGCGGCCGGCCAGCGCGTCCAGGTGCGCTTCCGACGCGTCGAACACCTGCCAGTAGATGCGTCCGCAGATTTCGCGGGCGGCATGGCCGGGCCAGTCTTCGGGCAGCATGGGGCCGGGCAGCTGCGGGTCGTGCAGGACGATACGGCGCCAGCTGTGCAGCAGCATGACCCGCACGATGAAGGCTTCGGCGGGCGAGGGCGGGGTCTCCAGCAGCTTTTCCAAGGGCCCGAAATTCTTGGCGAACTGGCGGTACTGCTCGGCCAGCTCGTCCAGGTTCCAGCATTGAGAGGCCAGGCTGGCTATCGGCAGGCCGCCAGCGCCCGCCAGATCGCGCGCCGACAACACCAGCGCGCGGTCGGGGATGCCCAGCTTTTCCAGAATGTCGTGCGCGGCGCGCGCCTCGGTGTGCGGGTGGGCGAACAGGCCCGGCGCGATCATGCCGAATCCTTCCCAGACCAGTTCCCGGCGCAGCTCCGCGCGCTCGGCCAGGCCGTTGCCGGTGCGCGGCAGGGCCACCAGCGTCCATTCCCCGTTCCATTCCTGGGCCGGGCCGACATAGATGCGCTGCGAGGCGTGCGCGGTGTGGCGCAGCCCCTGCTCGGAGATCAGATAGAGGCTGCGCCGTCCGTGGCGTTCCGATTGCAGCCAGTTCTGGGCCACCAGACGAAAGACGCTGGTGCGCAGCAGTCGTTCGTTGATGCCCAGCGGGGCCAGCAGTTCGATCAGGTCGCCCAGCCAGATGGCGCCGCCGTGCGGCGCCAATGCGTCCCCAAGCAGGCTGACGCAAAGCGATTTCGCGCGCGGCGGATCGTTCTTGATCAGGCGTGAGAGAAAGCGGTCCAGGGGCGACTGAGGGTTTGCCATTAGAGGGGGCCGGGGGCGGCCGATATCGGGATCCGCAATATGATACATAAATCCAATGTGATACAGATTTGAGTTTGACAATGAATTTTTTGTATTAAATAATCCGCCTATGACATGACGGCACTGCGGAACGTTTGCTTTGCGTTTTCGCAAACCGTCTTCAAGGAGACAAACATGTACGCTCAACTCGTCGAAACCGGCGTCAAGCAGGTCAAGACCGCGGACCAGCTCGAAGGCCGGGAACAGACGTTCCAACGCCGGATCGACGACGGCGTCCGCATCGAGGCCAAGGACTGGATGCCGGACGCCTACCGCAAGACGCTGGTGCGCCAGATTTCCCAGCACGCGCACTCCGAAATCGTGGGCATGCTGCCCGAAGGCAACTGGATCACCCGCGCACCTTCGCTCAAGCGCAAGGCCATCCTGCTGGCCAAGGTGCAGGACGAAGCCGGCCACGGCCTCTACCTGTACAGCGCCGCCGAAACCCTGGGCGTGTCGCGCGACGACCTGATCGACGACCTGCACACCGGCCGCGCCAAGTACTCCAGCATCTTCAATTACCCCACGCTCAGCTGGGCCGACATCGGCATGATCGGCTGGCTGGTCGACGGCTCGGCCATCATCAACCAGATCCCGCTGTGCCGCTGTTCCTACGGCCCCTATGCGCGCGCCATGGTGCGCGTCTGTAAGGAAGAGTCCTTCCACCAGCGCCAGGGCTACGACCTGCTGATGCAGATGTGCCTGCATGGCACGCCCGAGCAAAAGGCCATGGTGCAGGACTCGCTGAACCGCTGGTGGTGGCCCGCGCTGATGATGTTCGGCCCGTCCGATGCCGACTCGCCCAACAGCGCCCAGTCCATGGCCTGGAAGATCAAGCTCTTCTCCAACGACGAACTGCGCCAGAAGATGGTGGACCAGACCGTGCCGCAGGCCGAATACCTGGGCCTGACGGTGCCGGATCCCGAAGTCAAATGGAACGCCGAGCGCGGCCACTACGACTTCGGCGAGATCGACTGGACCGAGTTCTACGCGGTGCTCAAGGGCAACGGCCCCTGCAACCGCGAACGCCTGGCCGCGCGCGTCAAGGCGCACGAGGACGGCGCCTGGGTGCGCGACGCGCTGGTCGCCTACGCGGACAAGCAGGCAGAACGCAAGGCAGCCTGAGCCCGCGAGCGGGCTCCACTCTTCTTCACCACCATTGCAAACCGGAGCGCGCGGCGCGCGCCCGGCATTCAAGGACATCCATCATGAGCAAAGACTGGCCCCTGTGGGAAGTGTTCATCCGCAGCCAGCACGGCCTGGCGCACAAGCACGTCGGCAGCCTGCACGCATCCGACGCCGAAATGGCGATCAACCACGCCCGCGACGTCTACACCCGCCGCAACGAGGGCCTGAGCATCTGGGTGGTGCGCGCCTCCGATATTTCGGCCAGCAGCCCCGGCGACAAGGACCCGCTGTTCGAACCGGCCAACAGCAAGGTCTACCGGCATCCGACGTTCTTCCCGATGCCCGAAGAAATCAAGCACATGTAAGACGGCGGGGGAGACATGGACAAGACTCTGTTTGAATACCTGCTGCGCCTGGGCGATTCCTCGCTCATCCTGTCGCAGCGGCTGGGCGCCTGGACCGGCCACGGCCCCATCCTGGAAGAAGACCTGGCGCTGACCAACACCGCGCTCGACCTGCTGGGCCAGGCCCGCATGTGGTTGACGCTGGCGGGTGAAGTCGAAGGCGCCGGCCGCGACGAAGACGCGCTGGCCTACCTGCGCGACGCGCACCAGTTCCACAACCTGCTGCTGGCTGAACGCCCCAACGGCAATTACGCCGACACCATGGCGCGCCAGTTCCTGTTCGACGTCTGGCACTACTTCCTGCTGCAGCGCCTGGAGCAGTCGACGGACGAGCGCGTCGCCGCCATCGCGGCCAAGGCCATCAAGGAAGTGACCTACCACGTGCGCCGTTCCTCGGACATGGTGGTACGCCTGGGCGACGGCACGGCGGAAAGCCACGCCAAGATGCAGGCCGCCATCGATGACGCCTGGCGCTTCACCGGCGAACTGTTCGCCGACGACGCCGTGGACCTGGACGTCGCCGCCCGCGGCATCGGCTGTGAGCTGTCGGCCTTGCGCCAGCCCTGGCTGGCCCATGTGCGCGAAGTGCTGGAAGAAGCCACCCTGACCGTGCCCGACGAAGCCGCCGCCAACCATCTTGCGTACCGTGGCGGCCGCCAGGGCAGGCACACCGAGGACCTGGGCTACGTGCTCGCCGAAATGCAGTTCCTGCCGCGCGCCTATCCGGGAGCCACCTGGTGAACGCGCTGGCGCCCGTTTCCGCCGACCAGGTCTACGCCTGGCTGCAAGAGGTCCCCGATCCGGAGATCCCCGTGCTGTCCGTGGTGGATCTGGGCGTGGTGCGGGACGTGTCCTGGGACGGCGAGGCCTGTGTCGTGGTCATCACGCCCACGTACTCCGGCTGCCCGGCCATGCGCGAGATCACGCAGGACATCCAGCAGACGCTGGCCCGCCACGGCATCGCCGAGGTCCGCGTGGAAACGCGCCTGGCGCCGGCCTGGACCACCGACTGGATGAGCGAGAAGGGACGCGAGGCACTCAAGGGCTACGGCATCGCCGCGCCCGTCCAGCGCGCCGTCGACATCTCGGGCATCAGCCGGCGCACGGCCGGCCCCGCCATCGCCTGCCCGCGCTGCGGCTCGAAAGACACGCGCCTGGTCAGCAATTTCGGGTCCACGTCCTGCAAGGCGCTGTATCGCTGCGTGTCTTGCCGCGAGCCCTTCGATTATTTCAAGACTCACTGAGAGCGGTTTCGCAATGAGCCAGAACCAATTCCATTCCTTGACGGTGGCCTCGGTGGCGCGCAACACGCGCGACGCCGTGGTCGTGACCTTCGACCTGCCCGAGACGCTGGCGCAAGAGTTCGCCTTCCTGCCGGGCCAGTACCTGACGCTGCGCACCGAGCTCGACGGCCAGGAACAGCGCCGCTCCTATTCCATCTGTTCGGCGCCTCATGACAAGCTGCTGCGCGTGGCCATCAAGAAGGTGGACGAGGGCGTCTTCTCCAGCTGGGCCAACCATGAGCTGCAGCCTGGCCAGACCCTGGAAGTCATGGCCCCGGCCGGCAACTTCACGGTCGATTTTTCGCCCGAGAACAAGCGCCACTACGTGGCGTTTGCCGTGGGCAGCGGCATCACGCCGGTGTTCTCGCTGGTCAAGACCGCGCTTTCCACCGAGCCTGGCAGCACGTTCACGCTGTTCTTCGGCAACCGCGCCTCGTCCGCGGTGCTGTTCCGCGAAGAGATCGAGGACCTGAAGAACCTCTACATGGAACGCTTCTCGCTGGTCTACATCATGAGCCGCGAGACCCAGGACATCGAACTCTTCAACGGCCGCCTGGACGGCGACAAGGTCGACCAACTGATGTCGGCCTGGATGAGTCCCGAGGATATCGATTACGCTTTTGTCTGTGGTCCGCAGACCATGACTGAAAGCGTGGTCGAGCGGCTGCAGGCCCGCGGCATTCCGAAGTCGAACATCAAGTTCGAACTCTTCGGCGCGCCCAAGGGGCCGCGCGCGTTGCGCACCGGCCAGGACGCCCGCCAGGCGCCCGGCAAGGGGCAGTGCGAGGTTACCGTGGTGCAGGATGGCCACAGCCGTATGTTCGTGATTGAAAAGAATAAAGACAGCGTGCTGGATTCGGCGCTGGCGCAAGGGATTGAACTGCCGTATTCGTGCAAGGGCGGGGTGTGTTCCACCTGCCGCTGCAAGGTCATCGAAGGCGAGGTGGACATGGACGCCAACTTCGCCCTGGAAGACTACGAAGTGGCGCGCGGTTTCATCCTGAGCTGCCAGAGCTTCCCGGTCAGCGACCGCCTGGTCATCGACTTCGACCAGGAAACCTGACCCGGCCCGCGCCAGGCAGAAAACCATACTTATCTGGAGAGACGCAGTGTCCCAACAATTCTTCGAACGCCACCAGCCCCTGCTGGAACAAGCCATCGCCGCCGCCGCTCTGCGCGGCTACTGGAGCCCCTTTCCCGAGTCGCCCAGCCCCCGCAACTATGGCGAGACCGCCAACGACGAAGGCCGCGCGGCCTTCGAAGCCTTGCAAGGCAAGCCTTTCCCGCTGAACCTGCATGATGCCGACGGCACCGTGGGCGGCGAAAAGTCGCCCTTCGGCTTCGACCTGGGCATCACCTACCCGCGCGTGCCCGCCGACAAGCTGATCTCCGCTTCCAAGCGTGCGCTGGAAGACTGGCGCCGCGCTGGTCCGCGCGCCTGGGTGGGCGTGTCGCTGGAAATCCTGGCGCGCCTGAACAAGCGCAGCTTCGAGATCGCCTACGCGGTCCAGCACACCACCGGCCAGGGCTTCATGATGGCCTTCCAGGCCGGCGGCCCGCACGCGCAGGACCGCGGCTTCGAAGCCGTGACCTACGCCTGGCAGGAAATGTCGCGCATCCCCGGCGTGGCCGTCTGGGAAAAGCCGCAAGGCAAGAATGACCCGATCCGCATGGAAAAGCAGTTCACCGTGGTGCCGCGCGGCGTCGCGCTGGTGATCGGCTGCTCCACCTTCCCGACCTGGAACGGCTACCCCGGCCTGTTCGCCAGCCTGGCGACCGGCAACACCGTCATCGTCAAGCCGCACCCCGGCGCCATCCTACCCCTGGCCATCACCGTGAAGGTGGCGCGCGAAGTGCTGCAGGAAGCAGGCTTCGATCCGGACGTGGTGCAGCTGGCCGCGCATGCCGCCGGTGACGACACCGCGCAGAAGCTGGCGCTGGACCCGGCGGTCAAGATCGTCGATTTCACCGGCAGCACCGCCAACGGCGACTGGCTGGAAAACAACGCCCGCCAGGCGCTGGTCTACACCGAGAAGGCCGGCGTCAACCAGGTCATCATCGATTCCACCGACGACCTGAAGGGCGTGGCCCGCAACCTGGCGTTCTCGCTGGCCCTGTACTCGGGCCAGATGTGCACCGCGCCGCAGAACATCTACGTGCCGCGCGACGGCATCCAGACGCCGGAAGGCCGCGTCAGCTTCGATGAGGTCGCGGCCGCCCTGGGCGCCGCGGTCGAAAAGGTTGGCGCCGATGCGGCCAAGGCCGTCGAGCTGACCGGCGCGATCCAGAACGAAGGCATCGTCGAGCGCATCGAAAAGGCCCGCGCGCTGGGCCTGCCGGTGGTGGCCGACAGCAAGGCGCTGGCGCACCCGCAATTCGAGAACGCCCGCGTCCGCACGCCGCTCTTGCTGCGCACGGAAGCCGGCAACGCCGCCATCAGCCAGGAATGGTTCGGTCCGATCGCCTTCGTGGTCGCCACCGATTCCACCACCCACAGCATCCAGCTGGCGCGCGACAGCGTCATCAAGCATGGCGCGCTGTCGCTGTCCGCCTACACCACCAGCGACGCCGTCGCCGACCAGGTGCAGGACGCGGCGGAAGTCTCGGGCGTGTCGCTGTCGCTGAACCTGACGGGCGGCGTGTTCGTCAACCAGACGGCTGCCTTCAGCGACTTCCACGGCACCGGCGCCAACCCGGCCGCCAACGCCGCGCTGTCCGATTCGGCCTTCGTGTCCAACCGCTTCCGCGTGGTGCAAACCCGCCGTCACGTTTGAACGGGGCGGCCGACATGAGCTACCAGGATATCCAATTCGACCTGTCCGGCGGCATCGCGCGCCTGACGCTGAACCGCCCCGACAAGCTGAACAGCTTCACGGCCAACATGCACGGCGAAGTGGCGGATGCCCTGACCCGCGTGGAAACCGAAGGCGCGCGCGTGCTGGTGCTGACCGGCGCCGGCCGCGGCTTCTGCGCCGGCCAGGACCTGAGCGAGCGCAAGCCCGCGGCCGATGGCACGCCGCCCGACCTGGGCGAGACCGTCGACAAGTTCTACGGGCCGCTGGTGCGCCGCGTGAACGCCTTGCCCATGCCCGTCGTGGTGGGTGTGAACGGCGTGGCGGCCGGCGCGGGCGCCAACCTGGCGTTTGCCGGCGACATCGTCATCGCCAAGGCTTCGGCCACGTTCATCCAGTCGTTCTGCCGCCTCGGGCTGATCCCCGACACGGGCGGCACCTTTGTGCTGCCGCGCCTGGTCGGCCGCGCCCGCGCCATGGGCCTGGCCATGCTGGGCGACAAGCTCAGCGCCAAGCAGGCCGAAGAATGGGGCCTGATCTGGCAATGCGTGGCGGACGAGGAATTCGACGCCGCGCTGGAAGGCCTGGCGCAGCACTTCGCCAAGGCGCCGACCAAGGGCCTGGCATACACCAAGCGGGCCATGCAGGCCAGCCTGGGCAATGACCTGTCCACGCAGCTCGATCTGGAACGCGACATGATGCGCGAACTGGGCCGCAGCGCGGACTACGCGGAAGGCGTGGCCGCCTTCCTCGGCAAGCGCGAACCGCAATTCAAGGGGCAATAAGAATGAACGCACACGTTCCCGCGGTCGAAGTGCCGGCCGATCCCCAGGAGCTGGCGCACGCCGTCGGCACCGTGATGTACGCGGGCGATGCCGCGTCGCAGGGCCTGGACATGAAAGTCGAGGAAATGGCGCCGGGCTACGCGCGCCTGACCATGCGCGTGCGCGCCGACATGTTGAACGGCCACAAGACCTGCCACGGCGGATTCATCTTCGCCCTGGCCGACAGCGCCTTCGCGTTTTCCTGCAATTCGCGCAATGTCAGCACCGTGGCTTCGGGCTGCACCATCGATTACCTGGCGCCGGGTTTCGAAGGCGATCTGCTGACGGCGGTGGCGCAGGAGCGCTCGCTGGCCGGCCGCACCGGCGTCTACGACGTAACCGTGACCAACCAGGAGGGGCGCAACGTGGCGTTGTTCCGCGGCCGCTCCTACCGCATCAAGGGCCAGATCGTCGGCGTCCCCGCGGACGCTTAAGGCAGCCAGCCAAGCAAAGAGATACGGCCGCGGGCCGCGTTGCGAGCGGGCAGGGCTTCCGCCCGCCGCGATCAGGCCCCGCGCAGAGAGAATTTCAGGAGAGAGATAACCATGTCCAACACCATGAGCAAGCCGGGGCTGGACCCCATCGAGCATGCCAGCGAGGATGAGCTGCGCGCGTTGCAGCTGGAGCGGCTGAAGTGGTCGCTCAAGCATGCCTACGAAAATGTTCCGCACTACAAGAAGGCCTTCGATGAAGCCGGGGTGCACCCGGACGACCTGAAGCAGCTGTCCGACATCTCGAGGTTCCCCTTCACCACGAAGAAGGAACTGCGCGAGAACTATCCTTTCGGCATGTTCGCCGTGCCGCGCGAGCGCATCTCGCGCATCCACGCCTCCAGCGGCACCACCGGCAAGCCGACGGTCGTGGGCTACACCAAGAGCGACCTGGACAACTGGGCCAACCTGGTGGCGCGCTCGATCCGCGCGGCGGGCGGCAAGCCCGGCGACACGGTGCACGTGGCCTACGGCTACGGCCTGTTCACGGGCGGCCTGGGCGCGCATTACGGCGCGGAACGCCTGGGCTGCACGGTCATCCCGATGTCGGGCGGACAGACCGAAAAGCAGGTGCAGCTGATCAACGATTTCCGTCCGGACATCATCATGGTCACGCCTTCCTACTTCTGCAATATTCTGGAGGAACAGCGCCGCCAGGGGATTGATCCGCGTCAAAGCTCGTTGCGCATCGGCATCTTCGGCGCCGAACCCTGGACCGGGCAGATGCGCGCCGACATCGAGACCGAAGCCGGCATCGACGCGGTGGACATCTACGGCCTGTCCGAAGTGATGGGGCCGGGCGTGGCCAGCGAGTGCGTCGAAACCAAGGACGGCCCGGTGGTCTGGGAAGACCATTTCTACGCGGAAATCATCAATCCCGACACGGGCGAACCCGTGGCTGACGGCGAGCCGGGCGAGCTGGTGTTCACCTCGCTGACCAAGGAAGCGATGCCCATCGTCCGCTACCGCACCCGCGACCTGACGCGCCTGCTGCCGCCGACCGCCCGCAGCATGCGGCGCATCGGCAAGATCACCGGTCGCAGCGACGACATGCTGATCGTGCGCGGCGTGAACATGTTCCCGACCCAGGTGGAGGAACTGGTCCTGAAGATCGCCCAGTTGGCGCCGCACTACCAGCTGGTGCTGTCGCGCACCGGCAATATGGACGAGCTGGAAATCCTGACCGAGCTGCGCGCCGAATTCTCGACCCTGTCGGACGCGGAACGCGCGAACCTGGGCAAGCAGCTGCAGCATGCGGTCAAGACGCATATCGGCGTCAGCGCGCGCATCCAGGTGTCGGATTCGGGCCACGTGGAACGCACGCTGACCGGCAAGGCGCGCCGCGTGATCGATAAACGGCCGAAGTAGGCCCCCACGCCGCGCCCGCTGCGCGGGCTAGCTGCCCCCCGAGGGGGCGCTTTCCCCTTGGGGCGGCCCGGCGGGGAAAGGCCCCCACGCCGCGCCCGCTGCGCGGGTTAGCTGCCCCCCGAGGGGGGGGGCTTTCCCCTTGGGGCGGCCCGGCGGCGGGGCGGATTCTTGTACGCAGTAGTCAAAAAGCAGCCGCAAGGCTGCTTTTTTTTACTTGATCGTCCCGCGCACGATGCGCCGGTACCAATAGTGCAGCAGCGCGGCCGACAGTCCCAGTCCGACCATGGCCATCAACCACATGCTGCCCGCGCCCTGCGGCGAGCCCGGCACCAGGATGGCACGCACGCCGTCTAGGCCGCCGCGGCCCGGGCCGAAGCCGAACCACCAGCCGCCGACCAGGCCCACGCCCGCCAGGGCGACCACTTGCAGCAGCAGCGGCACCACCGCGACCTTGTAGGCGCGCAGCAGGTAGGAGTTGATGCATTGCATCGAGTCGAACAGGTGGAACAGGGGCAGGACCGCCAGCAGCGTGGTCGCGACCGCGGCCACCTCGGGATTGTCGGTGTAGGCGGCCAGGATGAGCGGGCGGCCGGCCAGCAGCACCGCCGCCGTGAGCAGCGCGCCCAGGATGCCCAACGTCAGACCCGCCATGCCAGTGCGATGCGCGTGCGCGAGATTGCCCGCGCCGATGGCCTGCGCGGTCAGGGCTGCCGTGGCCACGCCCAGCGCCATCGGCATCATGTAGCAGAGGGCGGCCAGGTTGGACATGATCTGGTGGCCGCCGGTCACGAAAGTGCCTTCGCGCGCCACTAGCAGGGCCATGAACGTGAAGGCCGATACCTCCACCAGATATGAACCGCCCATGGGGATGCCCAGGCGCAGCAGTTCCTTGAGCGTCTTCCAGTCGGGCTTGCCGACATGCAGCTTGAAGCGTCGGTAGTAGCGGTCATGGGTGATGACCCACAGGCCCAGCCCCAGGCTCATCCATGACACCACGGCCGTCGCCAGCCCGGCGCCGGTGGCGCCCATGGCCGGCAGGCCAAGATTGCCGTAAATCAAGAGCCAGTTGAAGAAGGCTTTGAAGCCGATCGCCGTCAGGTTGATTGCCATGACCAGCTTGGGGCGCGAGACCGAGGTGCCCAGCGCATAGATAGTGCGGAACACCAGCGCGGCGGGCAGGGCCAGCACCAGGGCCTGCAGATACGAGCCGATGCGTTCGCGCACGCCGGGGGCGACTTCGCCCGACATGGACAACCACATGTTCGGAAACAACATCAGCACGGCGCCCACCACGGACAGCCCCAGCGCCAGCCAAACGCCTTGGCCCCAGCTGCGGCCGACCTCAAGATTGTTGCCGGCGCCGAAGTGCTGGGCCAGGATGGGGATCAGGGCGTGGACCACGCCCATCAGCCCGACAAAGACGGTGATGTAGATGGATGCGGACAGCGCCATCGCCGCCAGGTCGGCGGCGCTGGAGTGGCCCGTCATGGCGGTGTCGAGCACGCCGAAGGAGATGCCGGCCCATTGGCTGACCAGCACCGGCCAGGCCTGCCTGGCGATGCCGCGCAGGGTGGCGCCGAAACTGATCGGCGCGGCGGGCGCGGGCGTCATCGGGGAGTGCCGACTCTGAGCAGGCGAAATACTTCCTGACGGTCGGCGCGGCGGCCGCCTTGCCATAGCACTTCGGCGCCGTCGCTGTATGCGGCGGTATTGTCCCGCAGGCTCTGGTTGCTGGTCTGCTGCAGCACCAGCGTGCACTTGGAGTCGAACGTGAACGTCAGATTATTGAAGATCAGGAACGAGGCGCGCTGTCCGCTGCCCAGGCTCAGTCCGCGCACGCACTCGCCGGGACGCACGTTCTGTTCCAGCGCCAGGGCCAGTTGGCCCGACACGGTGCGATAGCTGCGGGCGTAGTCCACGGCGGGCTGCCACAGCAGCACCAGCAGGATCCAGGTCACGGTCAGGCCGCCGGCCGACAGCACGGTGCCACGCCATAGCGCCTGTGGGCGCACCCGCAGCCGCCACACCACCAGCGCGATCCAGCCCACGGTGAACCCCAAGGCCAGCGCGAACGCCACCCAGGAGATCTCGGGCTGGTAGCCGGTGGTCTGGCGGGCGATATTGCGCGAAATCTGCGCCGGCCAGCCGAAGTGCAGGGCGACCCAGCCCAGCCAGACCGTGGTCGCCGTCAGCGAAAAGCACATGACCGCGAACCAATCCAGCGTGTTGACCACGCCGCGGCGCAGCGTGGGCAGCGAGAATGCGCCCAGCACCGCGCAGGGCACGGCCAGCAGCACATACTCGGAGTCAGAAGCTTCTTCCAGGCCGAACAGGACGACCGCGGAGCACACCAGCAGGCTCAGGGGCAGCCAGATGTGCGGCGCATAAAGCCAGGCGCGCCAGCGCCAGATGGCCAGCAAAGCCAACGGCCAGGTCGGCCACAGGTACCAGGGCAGGTCGCGCAGGGTGCGTCCGATGTCGTGCCAGGAGGGCGCGGTGAAGGACGACAGGTTCCAGGTCTTCCAGTTGCGGATCCAGTATTCGCTGCCGTGGCTGGCGGGGATCCACCAGGCCAGGATAAGGAGGGTGGCCAGCAGCGCGGTCCAGGGCAGCCAGCGGCGGCATTTCCACAGCCGGCTGCGGGGATAGAACGCCAGGGCTACGCCCACCATGATCGGGATGGCGCCGACCCAGCCGCGGGTCAGGAAGCTGGCCGCGAGGGCGATGCCCAGGGTGGTGCTGCCGGTGAACGGCCGGTCGATGCTGCGCGCCAGCGAATAGAAGGCCAGCGCCTGCCACGCCATGATGGCGGGCACGACGGTGGTTTCGTGGGTGCGCTGCAGGATGCCGACCGTGGCTAGCAGCAGCAGCAGCGCGGCGTCCGCCAGCATGCGGCCGTAGTCGCGGGGTTCCGGCTCGCCGCCGAAGGGCAGGGCCAGCGGCTGCGCTTCGGCGCGGCGGCCCAGCAGATAGGTGCCATACCAGACGCTGGTCGCGGTGATGCCGAACCACAGCAGATTGGGCAGGCGGCCGGCGGGGATGTCGCCGATGATGGGACCGAACAGCCAGATGCAGATCGCGCCCACCCAGGTGATCAGCGGACCTTCCTCGGCATGGGCCAGGTGCCCCACCTGCGGCAGCAGCCAGGTGATGCCGCCTTCGCGGATCGCCGTGAGCATGGTCGCCAGCCCCACCGCATCATCTGTTTTCCACGGGTCGCGCATGAACAGGCCGGCCACGATATAGGCCAGCGACAAGCCCAGCAGGATCAGCCTGGGCAGTTTCGCGGTGGCCACGGACGTGAGCCGGGCCGGAGTGGAAATAGAAAGTGGGGACACGGGCGTTAATGTAACCGAGTGGTCTGATTGCGCTAGTACCCAGCGTCAAAACTGGACGGCCAGGGAGAAAAAAAAGCAGCCCGGAGGCTGCCTTTTCGCTGCGGCTCCCGGGGGAGCGACAGATCAGGAAGCGGACTTGACCGTGCCGGCAGTGCGGGCGAAACGGGCGCGGAACTTTTCCACGCGGCCGGTTTCGACGATGCGGGTCTGGGCGCCCGTGTAGAACGGGTGCGATTCGGAGGTCACGTCGCACTTGAAGAGCGGGTACGACTTGCCGTCGATTTCAACGGTTTCGCGCGTGTGCACGGTCGAACGGGTGATGAACTTGTTGCCCGTTTGCAGGTCGGCGAAGACGACTTCGCGGTATTCGGGGTGAATGCCTTCTTTCATGGTGCTTTCCTAAGGCTCTTCCGAGCCTTGCAAGTTGTTAGGGTCGCCAGCCAGGACGCGCGCTCATCCCGCCCGCCCGGCAATTCCTCCGATATGGTCATCGGGGCTGCCTAGCGGCCGGATACTCGTCGACTGTTCCAGCCACGTATCCAAAAAGTAACCCCAAATTCTAGCATGGGAATTTTGGCCAGGCCAAGAGGGAAGCACGCCCGTGCTGGGCGCTGCTTCCTGCTAAAAATTTGGGGCCGGATAAAGGGCTGCGTTCAGAGATCCGTGCGCAGCTTCCAGATCTCGGGGAAGAGCACCACTTCCAGCATGCGCCGCAGGTAATCCACCCCCGATGTGCCGCCGGTGCCGCGCTTGAAGCCGATGACCCGTTCGACCGTGGTGACGTGGCGGAAGCGCCACAGGCGGAACGCGTCCTCCAGGTCAGTCAGCTTTTCTCCCAGCTGGTACAGGTCCCAATAGCGGTCGGGCTCGCGGTAGACCGTCAGCCAGGCGGCCTCCACGCCAGCCGACGATTGGTAGGGCTGGGTCCAGTCGCGCTCGAGGTGGTCGGCCGGCACATCCAGGCCGTGGCGCGCCAGCAGCCGCAGCGCCTCGTCATACAGCGACGGCGCTTCATAGGCGCTGCGCACCTGGGCCAGCAGGTCCTCGCGGTGCGCATGCGGCTTGAGCATGGCGGCGTTCTTGTTGCCCAACAGGAATTCGACCTGGCGGTACTGGTAGCTCTGAAATCCGCTGGAACGCGCCAGATAGGGACGCAGCGCGGAGTATTCGGGCGGCGTCATGGTCGCCAGCACGTCCCAGGCATGGACCAGCTGTTCCATGATCTTGCTGACGCGGGCCAGCATCTTGAAGGCCGGCTGCAGCCGGTCGGCGGCCACGTTGGCGATGGCGGCGCGCAGCTCGTGCAGCATCAGCTTCATCCAGAGTTCGCTGGTCTGGTGCTGGATGATGAAGAGCATCTCGTTGTGCTCGGGCGACAGCGGATGCTGCGCACCCAGCAGTTCGTCCAGATGCAGGTAGTCGCCGTAGGTCATGTCGCGCGTGAAGTCCAGTTGCGCTTTTTCCTGGCGGACGATGTCTTCGGGGCGTTCGGAGTGGCTCATGCGCGGCCTCCATGGCAGGGCGGCGCGGCGCGGCGCGCGGAGGCGGGCAGGGCGCGCCACGAGGGCGCATGGGGGCGGGCGCAGGCAAGCGCCGCATGCAAATCGGAATGGTCTTTCATGGTCATGCTTCCAGAACCGGCGGCTGAACCCGGTCAGCCGCCTGTGGCCAGCGGACCAGCCTACAGTTCGCGCAAGACGGCGCGAACCGGGCTGGCATCGGCCTGGACCAGCGCCAACGGCAGTGCGATCAACTCGTAATCGCCTTCCGGCACATCGTCGAGCACCAGGTTCTCCAGTACCCGCATGTCGTGCCGCAAGATCGTATGGTGGCTGTCCAGGGTCTTGCTGGACGCGGGGTCGATGCTGGCCGTATCCAGGCCGATCAGCATGACGCCGCGTTCGGCCAGCCATTCGATGGTCTGGGGCGCGTAGGCGGAGAAATCGTCGGTCCACCAGTCCTGCGCGGCATGCTTGGCGGTGCGGACCAGCACGCGGGGCGGCAAGTTCAAGGCCGCATGGGCCAGGTGGTCCACCGTGATGAGGGGGCCGCAGTCGATGGCATGGATGACGCGACAGGGGCCCAGGAACGGTTCCAGCGAGACCGCCCCGATGGCGGCGGCGCCGTTCTGGTAGTGCAGCGGAGCGTCAGCATGCGCGCCGATGTGCGGCGACATGGTGATTTCGCTGACATTCACCGGACAGCCGGGCGCAAGCGACCATTTCCATTGCTGGCGGTACGGCGTGTCGCCAGGAAAGACTGGCGAGGCCGTGGAGACGGGCGGGGAAATGTCCCACAAGCGTTTCATGTCAGGCGGGGTGGGTCGAGAGATGCGTTAAGCCTAAAGCAATTGCGGGCGCTAGTCTAACGAATTTGGGCGCCATCCGCAGCCCCTACAGGCCGCCGAGTTCGGCCATGGACACGACCGTGCCGGCGGCGACGATCAGATGGTCCACCAGCCGGATGTCCACCAGCGCGAGCGCCTGTTTCAGGTGCTGGGTGAATATGCGGTCCGCGGCGCTGGGCTCGGCCAGGCCGGAGGGGTGGTTATGGGCGATGATCAGGGCAGCCGCATGGTGGCGCAGGGCTTCGCGCACGACCTCGCGAGGGTAGACCGATGCCTGGGACAGCGTGCCGCGCGCCAGTTCGCCGGTGGCGATCAGGCGCAGCCGGTTGTCCAGGTAGAGCGCGATGCAGTGTTCCACCTGGCGGTGCCCCAGCGCCATTTTGCAATATTGTTTTACCTGCGGCGGGTGGTCCAGGTTGCTGTTGCGGGCCAGATCCTCCTCGACGGCGCGGCGGGCCAGTTCCAGCAGGGCGGCCAGCATGCACGCCTTGGCAACCCCCAGGCCGCGAATCGTGGCGAGCTCCTCGGGCGTCGTTCCCAGGAGCCCCCGCAGGCCGCCGAACCTGGTCAGCAGCTGGTTGCCCAGTTCCACCACGTCCAGGCCTGGAATGCCGGTGCGCAGGGCGATGGCGAGCAGCTCCGCGTCCTGCAGCGTGGCGGCGCCGTGGCGCAGCAATCGCTCCCTGGGGCGCTCGTGTTTGGGCAGCCGGTCGGACAATTTCATAAGAGGCTCTAAAATCAAGGTTTATTCAATTGCATATACGGTGGCAGATCTTGAGCATCGCCTCTAATGAAGTGAACGTTTTGGTCCGTCCGGATTCCTACCTGACGCTGCACTATCGCATCACGCTGGCCTCCGGCCCCGGCAAGGATTCCGTGTTCGCTGACACCTTCGACGGCCGCCCCGGCACGCTGCAGATGGGTAGCGGCCAATGGGCGCCCGGCCTGGAAGCCGCGCTGATCGGCCGCGCCGAAGGCGAGCGCTTCAGCGTCACGGTGGCGCCCGCCGATGCCTACGGCGAGCGCAATCCTGAACTCATCCAGCGCGTCACGCGCGCCATGCTGGCCGAGCATGCCGGCGCCGACGCCACCTTCGATCCGGGCGACCTGGTGGAATTCGCCGCGCCCAACGGCGGCCGCTACTCGGGCGTCCTGAAGGAAATCAACGACGAATCGGCCCTGTTCGATTTCAACCACCCGCTCGCGGGCATCAGCTTGCGGGTCGACGTGGCGCTCTTGGGAGTCCTCTGATGAGCCAGCTTGTCACCGCCGCCGACGCCGAAGTCCTGCTGGCGCAGCCGCGCGGCTTCTGTGCCGGCGTGGATCGCGCCATCGACATCGTCGAGCGCGCGCTCGAGCTGCACGGCGCGCCCATCTACGTGCGCCACGAGATCGTCCACAACCGCTACGTGGTGGAAGACCTGCGCGCCAAGGGCGCCATCTTCATCGACGAGCTGGACGACGCGCCCGCCGGCGCCATCGTGGTGTTCTCGGCGCATGGCGTGTCCAAGGCGGTGCGGGCCGAGGCCGAATCCCGCGGGCTGCGCGTGTTCGACGCCACTTGCCCGCTGGTCACCAAGGTCCATATCGAGGTGGCCCGCATGCGCGCCGCCGGCCGCGAGATCATCATGATCGGCCACAAGGGCCATCCCGAGGTCGAAGGCACGCTGGGCCAGGCGCAGGGCGGCATGTACCTGGTCGAGACCGCCGAGGATGTCGCCAGCCTGCAGGTGACCGATCCCGAGAACCTGGCCTACGTCACGCAGACCACCTTGTCGGTGGATGATGCGGCGGCCGTGTCGCGGGCGCTGAAAGCGCGCTTTCCCAATATCGTCGAGCCCAAGAAAAGCGATATCTGCTACGCCACCCAGAACCGCCAGGACGCGGTCAAGGTCATGGCCCCGGATTGCGACCTGGTGCTGGTGGTGGGCAGCCCCAACAGTTCCAACTCCAACCGGTTGCGCGAAGTGGCCGAGCGCAAGGGCGTGGCGTCCTATCTGATTGACGGCGCGCAATCGATCGATCCGGCCTGGCTGGTGGGCCGCAAGCGCATCGGCGTGACCGCGGGCGCTTCCGCGCCCGAGATCCTGGTGCAGCAGGTGATCGACCGCGTCAAGGAGCTGGGTGCGCTGTCGGTGCGCACCATGCCGGGCCTGGAAGAAAACGTGGCGTTCCCGCTGCCCAAGGGCCTGTCCCGCAAGTCGGCGCAGACGGAATCGCTGGAATAAGCAGGCGGGCGCCGCGCGTGCGCGCGGCGCCGCATCAGAACACCAAGGAGACTTCATGCAGTTGTACAGCTACTTTCGCAGCTCGGCCGCGTACCGCGTGCGCATCGCCCTGAACCTCAAGGGCTTGCCCTACGAATACCTGCCCGTGCATCTGCTGAAGGATGGCGGCCAGCAGTTGTCGGCGGACTACCGCAAGCTGAACCCGACCGCGCTGGTGCCCACGCTGATCGATGGCGACGCCGTCATCGGCCAGTCGCTGGCTATCATCGAATACCTGGAAGAAACGCATCCTGAAGTGCCGTTGCTGCCGGCGGACGCCATCGGCCGGGCTCGGGTGCGCGATCTGGCGCTGGGCATCGCCTGCGACACGCATCCCTTGAACAACCTGCGCGTGCTGAAGTACCTGAAGCACACCCTGGGCGTGGACGAGGCGGCCAAGACCGCCTGGTACAAGCATTGGGTGCACCAGGGCCTGGAAGCGCTGGAGGCCCAACTGGCGGGTTCTTCCGCCACCGGCCGTTTTTGCCATGGCGACACGCCCACGATCGCCGACCTGTGCCTGGTGCCCCAGGTGGCGAACGCCCAGCGTTTCGACTGCGACCTGTCGGCCATGCCCAACGTCGTGCGCATCGACGCCGCCTGCCGCGCACTGCCGGCCTTCGACGCGGCCGCGCCGGGCAAGCAGCCCGACGCGGAGTAGCGGCTATCCGGGTGCGGACCGGCTCAGCCGATCTGCACCGGCACGAAGATCTTGTCTTCGCCGCGCTGTACCAGCAGGGCGACCGTCTTGCCCGCCTTGGACAGCGCATCCTTCACCTGTGCGACATTGCGCACCGGCACGCCGTTCAGCGATAGCAGCACGTCTCCCGGTTCGATCCCCGCCTTGGCGGCCGGTCCGATCGAACGTTCGATCAGCAAGCCTTCGGCGCCCGCCGCCTGCTGCTCCTGCGGGCTCAGCGGGCGCAGCGCCAGGCCGAGCTGGCCGCGCTGCACCTCCTGATCTCCCGCCGCGGCCTGCGTCTTGTCCTTGGGCACGCCACCCAGGGTGGCGACCAGTTCCTTCTGCGAACCATTGCGCCAGACGTCCAGCTTGATCTTCTCGCCCGGGGTCGCCAGCGTGATGGTGGAGGCCAGGTCGCCCGAGGACACGATGGTCTTGCCGTCGATCTTACGCACCACGTCGCCGGGCTGCAGGCCGGCCTTGTCGGCGGCGCTGCCTTTCTCCACGCTGGACACCAGGGCGCCCGAGGGCGTATCCAGCTTGAAGGAGTTGGCCAGGTCCTGGTTCACTTCCTGCACCGTCACGCCGAGTCTGGCGTGCTGTACCTTGCCGTGCTCGAGGATCTGGTCCTTGATCTTGTAGGCCACGTCGATCGGAATCGAGAACGACAGGCCCTGGAATCCGCCGGTGCGGCTGTAGATCTGCGAATTGATGCCCACGACTTCGCCGCGGTCGTTGAACAGCGGGCCGCCCGAGTTGCCGGGGTTGACCGCCACGTCCGTCTGGATGAAAGGCACCGAGGTGTCGTCAGGCAGCGAGCGGCCCTTGGCGCTGACGATGCCGGCGGTAGCTGTGTTTTCCAGGCCATAGGGCGAGCCGATGGCCAGCACCCATTCGCCCACCTGCAGCTGGTTGACGTCGCCCACCTTCACCACCGGCAGGTTCTTGGCGTCGATCTTGAGGACGGCCACGTCGGTCTGCGGATCCGAGCCCAGCACGCGGGCCTTGTATTCGCGGCGGTCGGTCAGCTTCACCGTGACTTCCTTGGCATCCTGCACCACGTGCGCATTGGTCAGGATGATGCCGTCGGCGCTGACGATGAAGCCGGAGCCTTCGCCGCGCATGGGGACTTCGCGCGCAGGCCGCTGGCCGCGCGCGCCGGGAATCTGGCCGAAGAACTGGGCGAAGGGATCGCCTTCGTCGGCGGACACCTTGCGCGTGCCGCTGACGCTGATGTTCACCACGGCCGGGCCGAAGTCGCGCGTGATCTGCGCGAAGTTGGGCGGGCTGGACGTGCCCGGCGCCTGGAGGGAGGAGGTGATGGCCGGCGCGTTGGCCGCCATCGAAACGCCGCCGGTGAAGGCGGTTGCGCCCGCGCCGCCTATGGCGCCGGCTGCCAGCAGCGCCAGCACCAGGCGCGAGGGTTTCATTTGGGTGGTCTTCATGTCGGCTCCTGCGTTCATGTTGAAGGACATGGCGCTATCTTCGGGCCTGACACTTAGGCGAGTCTTAAGCCGGGAAAACCACCTTCACGCGCAGGCCTGCGCCGGTTGGCGTGTCCTGCAGTTCGATCGTGGCGCCATGCTGGTCGGCGATGCTGCGCGCGATCGCCAGCCCCAGGCCGCTGCCGTGCTGCGCATTGCCTTCGACGCGGTAAAAGCGGTCGAACACGCGCTCGCGCTCGTCCGGCGCAATACCTGGGCCCTCATCGTCGATCAGCAGGGCCGTCTCGCCGGGGGCCTGTTCCAGATGGAGGTGGACGCGCTTGCCGGCGGGCGTGTACTTGATTGCGTTGTCCAGCAGGTTGCGCACCAGCAGCGTCAGCGCGTCGCGGTGCCCCTGCACCGATGCTTGCGGCGCGCCGTCCAGATCGATGTCGATCGATTTCGCGTTCGCCTGGGGCAGCATTTCGGAGAGCGCCTGGCGCAGCACGTCGGCCAGGTCCACCGCTACGGCCGGCGTCTGTCCGGCCGCGCTTTCATGGCGTGCCATGGATAGCAGTTGTTCGACCAGGCGCGTGGCGCGGTCGATGCCGGCGGCCAGGCGCTGTTCGGCCAGCCGGCGCGCATCCGTGTCGTTGGCGCGTTGCAGGGCCTGCAATTGCAGGCGCAGCGCCGTCAGGGGCGAGCGCAGTTCGTGCGCCGCATCGCCGACGAATTGCTTCTGCTGCGCAAAAGCGCCGCGCATGCGTTCCAGCAGCAGGTTCAGTTCCAGCACCAGGGGCCGGATCTCATCGGGCAGGCCCTCCACGCTGACGGGCGAAAGATCCTCGGGCTGGCGCGCCGCGACCTGGGCGCGCGCCCGCTTCACCGGCCGCAGCGACCAGCTGACCACGCACCAGACGATCAGCATGAGCAGGGGCGCGGCGGCGGCGATGGGGGCGATGGTGCGCAGCGCCAGCGCGCGCGCCATGCTGGTGCGCACGGCCATGTCCTGCGCCACCTGGATGACCTGGAAGGGCGTGGCCAGCGAGTACACGCGATAGGTGCTGCCCTCCATCTTCGCGTCGGAGAAGCCGAGGATGATCTGGTCCGGCAGCGGGCGGCGGGAGCGGGAATTGAAGACGCGCACGCCGTCGGGCGTCCAGATCTGGATGATCAGGTCATCGGCCACGGGCGAGCCCGCGCCGCGCGCGTGCGCCGGGCCCGTGCTGAGCAGCGCGTCGCCGGTGCCCAGCGACAGGGCGGTGCGCTGCAGCAGCGAATCGAAGATGTCGTCGGCCTGCGCCAAAGTGCTGCGGTAAGCGATGGCGCCCTGCACCAGCGCGCCGACCACGATCGCGGCCAACAGGAAGAAAAGCAGCCTGGCTCTCAGTGAGTAGCTAAGCGGAATGCTCATGTTTTGGGGATGACATAGCCGACGCCTCTGACGTTCTGGATCAGGTTCGGACCCAGTTTCTTGCGCAGGCCATGAATATAAACCTCAACCGCGTTGCTGCTGATGCCGTCCTTCCAGCTGTACAGCTTTTCTTCCAGCTGGGCGCGCGAAAAAATCATGCCCGGGCGCGCGATCAGCGGTTCCAGCACCGCCCATTCGCGCGCGGTCAGCGTCACGGGGGCGCCGTCCACCATGGCGGCGTGGGACTGGGGGTCGATGGTGATGCCTTCGTGTTCGAACACCGGCTCGGCGCGGCCCGCGCTGCGGCGGATCAGGGCGCGCATGCGGGCCAGCAGCTCGTCCACGTCGTAGGGCTTGACCACGTAGTCGTCGGCGCCGGCGTCCAGCCCCGCAATGCGGTCGCTCACGGCGTCGCGGGCGGTGGCGATCAGCACCGGCGTACGGTCCTTGCGCGTGCGCAGGTCGCGCAGCAGCGACAGGCCATCGCGCTTGGGCAGGCCCAGGTCCAGCAGTATGAGGTCGTAGGTGTCGGTGCGCAGCGCGAGTTCCGCCGCATTGCCGTCCTTGACCCAGTCGACGGCGTAGTTCTCGGCGCGCAGGCAGTCCAGCACGCTCTCGCCTATCATGAGGTCGTCTTCGACTAGAAGGATGCGCATGGTCGTGTCCGCCAGGATGGTCCAGCTGGTTGGACGCGCGGCGGCGGGCGGGAGTTCCCGCGTAAAGGTTGGCGCGGAAATGAAAAAAGCAGCCCGAGAGGGCTGCTTTTTGGAATCTGGTGCCGGCAATAGGAGTCGAACCTACGACCTTCGCATTACGAATGCGCTGCTCTACCAACTGAGCTATGCCGGCAAGACCATTTGCTTCGGAACTGCAAGCAAAACATCTTTGTTTTTTTCCGGTCCGTCGCCCTGATTTATAGGGTCCGATCTGGAAAGACCGAGATCATATCAGAGTTTTTTTGCGATGGGAAACCAAGCAGGCAAATCAGGCAAAAAACTCAGCGATTTGCGCAGTTCAAATTTTTAGTTCATAATCTCGTTTCTTAGCAGTTCCCCGATAGCTCAGTCGGTAGAGCGACGGACTGTTAATCCGCAGGTCGCTGGTTCGAGCCCAGCTCGGGGAGCCAAAGAATTCAGGGTCATTCACGCAAGTGAATGGCCCTTTTGGTTTTCTGCATCGGAATGGCGGGCATGGAAGATCGGGTATGGACGACAAGCGCATAGGCGTGACGGTGATCTCCGGATTCCTGGGCAGCGGCAAGACGTCGTTGCTCAATCGCCTGCTGCGGGATCCGGCGTATGCTGACGCGGTCGTCATCGTCAATGAGTACGGTGAGGTCGGTGTAGATCATCACCTCGTGCGCCAGGCGCGTGACAACATCGTCCTGGTCGAGGGCGGCTGCCTGTGCTGCGTCGTCAGCGGCGCGGTGGTCGAAGCCTTGCGCGAATTGTTCATGCTGGCGCTCAGCCGCAAGATCAAGCCCTTTCGCCGCGTGCTCATCGAAACCAGCGGGCTGGCCGATCCCGCGCCCATCCTGTTCACCCTCAAGCACGACCGCTTCCTGGCCGAGCGCTATGCGTACCGCGGCGCGATCGTTCTGGCGGATGCGCGCAACGGGCTGGATCAGTTGGAAAAGCAGCCCGAGGCGGCCCGCCAGCTGGCCTTGGCGGATGTGGTGGTATTCAGCAAGCCGGACCTGTCGGATGCCGCGCGCATGGAGTGCCTGGGGCGGGCGGTCGCCGCCATCAATCCGGGCGCGCAGCGTTGCGTGCAATGGCCCGATGCGCCGCTGGCCGATGCGCTGCGCGCCGGTCTCGATATGCGGGCCAGGCGCGATGGCGCCGCCTTGGCGAATTGGCTGCGGCCGTTTGCGCAGCCGCGGGCGGCCGGTCATGGCAGCGTGGGCAGCTTCTCCCTGGCTTTGGTTGCGCCTGTCGGGCGCGCGGCGTTCCTTGCTGGCGTATCGCGGATCCTCGAGCGCTATGGGGCCGGCTTGCTGCGGATGAAGGGGCTGGTGTGCTTCGAGGGCGAGGCGCTGCCGTGCGAGGTGCATGGCGTGCATGGCGAGCTCTATCCGGTGACGCCGCTCGATCAGTGGCCAGACGGCGATAGAGTGTCGCAATTGGTTTGCATCCTGCGTGGGCTTGATGTGGCCGAGGTTCGTGCCGCCGTCGGCGCCGCGCTCGGACAGCCCGTCTCTTGATTGTCCCTGTCTGGCTGATCCATCAAGCGCGAGTCTTGATTTTGATGTCGGCGTTGCACCGAAATACGGTATAACCGGAGCAGTCTGGTGCAAGAATCGAGACAATCATGGATCGTTTGAAAGCCATGCAGGTGTTCGTGGAAGTCGCTGACAGGGGTAGCCTGTCGGCGGCGGCGATTCATCTGGACATGTCGCGCGCCATGGTGTCGCGCTATCTCGCGGAAATGGAGCAGTGGGTGGGGGTGCGCCTGCTGCACCGCACGACGCGGCGCCTGAGCTTGACGCCCGCCGGCGCCGAAACGCTGCCGCGCTGCAGGCAGATGCTGGACATGGTGGGGGACCTGCGCAATGCGGTATCGACCCCGGATGACACGCCGCGCGGCTTGCTGCGCATTACCACCAGCATGTCGTTCGGCTCCCGCCATCTGGCCAGCGCCATCACCGACTACGTCAAGCTGCATCCCGGCACCTCGGTGGATCTGATGCTGGTGGACCGCGCCGTAAATCTGGTGGAAGAGCGTGTCGACCTGGCCGTGCGCATCACCAACGACCTGGATCCCAACCTCATTGCCCGCAAGCTGGCGGTCTGCCGTTCGGTGGTGTGCGCCTCGCCCGAGTACCTGCAGCGCGAAGGCGTGCCGGCTCGCATCGAGGACCTGTCCTTGCGCAACTGCCTGACCCATTCGTATTTTGGCAAGAGTCTGTGGCGCTTCGAGCGCGACGGCGAGCCGGTGGACGTGCCTGTCAGCGGCAATATCAGCGCCAACGAGGTGTCGGTGCTGGCGCGCGCGGCGCTGGATGGCGCGGGCATTGCCATGCTGCCCACCTACTATGCGGCTGACTACATCGCATCGGGCCGCTTGCGGGCCATCCTGACGCAAAGCAAGCCCCAGGAACTGGGCATTTACGGTGTCTATGTGTCGCGCCGCCAGATGCCCCTGATTCTGCGGTCCATGCTGGATTTTCTGGTGAGCCGCCTGGAATCCACGCCGTGGGACCGGCCTGTTGCGTAGTTTTCGCGCTGCTTGGGGCGCTGCGCGGGCTTGAGGGTGGGGTATATGGCGGTATAATGGAACAACTGCTTGAACATGCTTGGCGCGGCAGGCTTATGTCTGCCAGCGCGTAGTTTTAGAAAACATCCAAGAATCGTGGTTGCGGCTCAAGTGGGTCGCGGCATCGCGGAACCGGTTTTTCGCGTGCGCCAGGGGAAACGTATCGGGTTTGTGGGTTGCGGCGGTCTGTCCGCGCTACCCGGGCCTCGATGATCAGGTCCTTGATATCGATTGCCGCAGCAAGACGGCGCCGGGTTGCCGGCGTGCTCTGCGGGCTGGCCGGCGATTTCTGCCGGCTTTTCCAGAATTTGCTTGAGTGTTTGCCGTGCGGGTGGCGGCAGGCATTCCGCCCAATTCCGATTGGCGCGGTCGTTTCGGCGCATCTCCGGGATACGCATATCCGGGGCGCATGGCGGTAAACACAGGAATCCAGTGAGAACTTCTCAAACCCATGCTGTCTGTTGCTGGCGAGCCGCCGAGGCTGCCGGCCCGGCGGCGGGTGCGCGCGCCGGCATGCTGGATCTGCGCGCGCTGGCGGGTTTGTCGTGCTTGTTGATTTTTTCCGGCGCCGCAAATGAAAAAGGCCCGGCGCGTACGCCAGGCCTGAATCAATTTGGTTGCGGGGGCAGGATTTGAACCTACGACCTTCGGGTTATGAGCCCGACGAGCTGCCAGACTGCTCCACCCCGCGTCTGAGAAATGAATAGTAGCCTTATTTTCAACCTAGCGCAAGTTAGCCCTTTTTGAATTTGAATGTCGATGAACGATAGCGAGGCAATACTCGTGTTGGAAACCGCGCTGCTTTGCGCGGCGCAGCCGATGCAACTGTCCGATATGCGCAAGCTGTTCGGGGACGATGAACAATTCGACAACAGCGCGTTGCGCGCGCTGCTGGAAACGCTGCAGGCCAATTGGGCCGACGGCGGCCTGGAACTGGTGCAGCTGGCCACCGGGTGGCGCTTCCAGAGCCGCCCGCGCATGCAGCGCTACCTTGAGCGCCTGAATCCGGAAAAGCCGCCCAAGTATTCGCGCGCCGTGATGGAGACGCTGGCCATCGTGGCCTGGCGCCAGCCGGTGACGCGGGGCGACATCGAGGACATCCGCGGCGTTACGGTGTCTTCCCAGATCGTGAAGGCGCTCGAGGACCGCGGCTGGATCGAGGTTATCGGCCACCGCGACGCGCCGGGACGTCCGGCATTGTTTGGCACCACGCGCCAGTTTCTCGATGATCTGGGCCTGCGGGCGCTCGACGAGCTGCCTGCGCTGGAATCCGCGCAGGCGGCCGCGGCGCTGGCCGGGCTGGACCTCGGCGAAGTGCAGCAGGTGATGGGCGGGGAAGGGCCTGTTGCCGAGGGCGATGCGCCCGCCGAAGGCGAAGCAAGTGCCGAGAGTGAGGCTGGCGGCGAAGCCGTGGCTCGTTCCGAAGGCGAACCGGCGTCTGCCGCGGGCGAGGACGAAGCGTCTGAAACCAGTATTCCGGTTGCGGAATTGTCTGTTTCGGAACAGGATGTACCCATAGCTCCCGTCGATAGCGTAGAATCCGTGCTTTCGCGCACAGAAGAAGGCGCGGATCCCGCCGACGAATCCACCGTCCGGGAGCAAGCCGAAGGCTTGTCCAATAAGTCAGCCATGTCCGGTTTTCCCGACGACGCGGCTGACAACGACATTTCCGATATGGCCGCCGATGCCCCAGAAGCCGGTGCTGCAAAGGAAAGCGTCGAGAACGCAAAACACGCGGAACCGACCGACCCGATTGACCAGACCGATACCGTGGCGCCTGACGCCGCCGGGCATGAGCCCGCTTCCGGTCTTGCCTCTCCTGTTCGGCCTGGCCCGGATGCCGCCTCCCCGGAATCGGATGAGGCAGGCTTCGAGCGGCCAGAGGCTGATCGTGAGCCGGCGTCCCCAGATGATGACGAGCCTGCCGCAGGCAGGCCCACCCAAGTTTGAAATTCGGAGCTGTCCCAGTGACAACGAATACAGCAATGCAGGACGACAATCCCCGTTCGGATGATGCCGTTTCCAACGGCCAGCCGGAATCCGCCGCGCGCGAGCCGGCGGCTGAAGGCGAGACGGGCGCCCGCGGCCGGGGCCGCAAGTTGAGAACGCCGTTCCGCCGCCGCCGCGGCGATGCCGCCGCCGAACAGGCGCCGGCGGGCGAGGCCCAGCCGGCAGCGGCCGCTGCCGCTCCTGAGCAGGCCGAGCCGCAGGAATCGCGCGGCACCGAGCAGGAAGCCGAGCAGGCGCTGTCGTACCTGGAAACCGCTGACCGCATGGAGCAGCGACTGGGCAAGTACCTGAACAGCGATTCGGTCATGCCCAAGCTGCACAAGGTGCTGGCGGATGCCGGTATCGGTTCGCGCCGCGAAATGGAAGAGCTGATCGTCGCGGGCCGGGTGTCCGTCAACGGCGAGCCGGCCCATATCGGCCAGCGCGTGGCGCCCAATGACCAAGTGCGCGTCAACGGCAAGCCCATCATGCGCGTGAATACGAAGAAGCCGCCGCGCGTGATCCTGTATCACAAGCCTGCCGGCGAAATCGTCAGTCACGACGATCCGGGCGGCCGCGCAAGCGTCTTCGCCCGCCTGCCCAAGCTGCGCACGGGCAAGTGGCTGTCGGTGGGCCGTCTGGACCTGAACACCGAAGGTCTGCTGATCTTCACGACGTCCGGCGACATGGCCAACCGCATCATGCATCCGCGCTATGGCACGGAGCGCGAGTATGCGGTTCGCGTGCTGGGCGAGATGGACGAGGCCCAGCGCCAGTCGCTGGTCGACGGCATCCAGCTGGATGACGGCATGGCCGCCTTCGGCGCGCTGGACTATCTGGGCGGCGACGGCAGCAACCGTTGGTACCGGGTCACCCTGCAGGAAGGCCGCAACCGCGAAGTCCGTCGCATGTTCGAGGCCGTGGGTGTCACGGTCAGCCGGCTGATCCGCACCCGTTTCGGCGATGTGGTCCTGCCGCGCACGCTGCGCCGCGGCCGTTGGGAGGAACTGGATTCCTCCCTGGTTACGGCCCTGATGGTCCAGCTGGGCCTGGTGCGCGACGATGACGAATCCGGCGCCAACCGCCGCCGCTCCAAGCAGCCGCAGTCGCATGACAGTGCGCTGCCCCCGGGCTTTGGCACCATGGATCGCAACGGCATGAATGGCGCCCGCATCGGCCGCCGCGGCAAGCTGCAAGGCGGTCGCTTGGGCAGCGCGGGTCAGGCGGCTGCGTGTCCCTCGGATCCTTTCGGCACGGGCTTGATGATTGCCGGCGGTTATGCCAACGGGCATCCCTTGTCGGGAGAGAGCGCAGGCGGCAACCGCAAGGTCGGCAAGCCCGGAGGCGGCCGTGCCGCAGCGGGCGGCGCCAAGCCTGGCAACAAGCAGGGCGGCAAGCCTGGTGGCAAATCCGGCGGCAAGCCGCGCGGTCCGCGCGCGGCTGCGGCGGGTGATCAACCTGGCAATGCCGCGTCGGTCGAGGCCGGCATCGGCAACACGGCGGAGGCGCCGGCTGGCGGCCGTCGGCCGGCCGGCGGCAAGCCTGCCGGTGCGCGCGGCGGCAGCGGTCGCGGCGGCAAGCCGGCGGGTGCGGGCGCTGGCGCGGGCGCTGGCGGCGGCCGTGGTGGCAACAAATCGGGCGGCTCCGGCAATAAATCGGGCGGCTCCGGCAATAAGGGACCGGGCGCTGGCGGCAAGCCGCGCGCGCCCCGCAGTGCCTCGTCGGCTCCTCGCGGCGATGACTGGCAGCCGCGCGGCGCATCGGCTCATGAATCCCGTCTGGGCGTGATGGGCGGGCGCGGCCGTCAGGGTCGTTGAGGGTCTCCGGGCGGCGCGCTGGCAGCGCCGCCGCGTGGGATATGTCCCGCATAAACGTAAGCCCGTGACGAATCAGGCGTTTTTCCAGTTTATCTGGTAAAATCACTGGTTTTCATGGCTTCGTGTCGTTGCCTTTTGCGTGCCTGCAAGGAAAATGCAGGCAAATACAGCACGCAAATACAGGGAATGACGGCGACAGCCTGGCAGTTTGCATCGGACTTTGCGCCTGGTGCCGCCTGGCCCGGATTGCGGGTTGGGGCGGCGGGTCAAGAATGGCCTGGGCGGCGCAAGCCAAATTTAGGTCGCAATATAGGGCACTGCCCAGCATTGCTCCTTACGTGCAGTAGGGTGGCGGCTGGGCTCTGTGCAATACGGTGGGCTGGGCGTACAGCCCATTTTTTTTGAGTATATGGCTGATTTATTCGCATTGACCAAAGAGGCTCTGGCCGGCATGGACGTCGAACTCGTGGACGTCGAGCGTGCCGCCCTGGGCCTTTTGCGCGTCACGATCGATCGGGTCGGCGGTGTGCGCATCGAAGACTGTGAGCAGGTGTCCCGCCAGTTGTCGCGGGTGTTCGAAGTCGAAAATGTCGACTACAAGCGGATGGAAGTCGGTTCGCCGGGCGTAGACCGCCCGCTGCGCAACGAGGCCGAATTCCGCCGTTTCGCAGGCGAGCGCATCGAAATCAAGCTGCGCGAGGCATTGGACGGCCGTAAGGTCTTTGCCGGCATATTGACTTTGCCCGAAGACGACGCCGCAGCCTCCGACGCGGCTGCTGGGGTGCAACAGACCGTGTTCGGTCTCGAATTTGAGGCAAAAAAGAACGAAGTCCAGGTATTGAATTTCACGATCGACGATATCGAACGTGCAAAACTGGATCCCGTTCTGGATTTCAAGGGCAAAAAGCGATGAGTCGCGAAATTCTTCTGTTGGTCGATGCCTTGGCGCGTGAAAAGAACGTCACGCGCGACGTCGTGTTCGGGGCGCTGGAAAGCGCGCTGGCCTCGGCGATGAAAAAGCGCTTCAAGGACGATGCGGACATCCGTGTCGCCATCGATAGGGACACGGGCGATCACGAAGGCTTCCGCCGCTGGCTGGTCGTGCCCGATGAGGCAGGCCTGCAAGAGCCCGACAAGCAGGAAATGCTGTCGGACGCGCTGGAAATCGTTCCCGGCATCAAGGAAGGCGAGTACATCGAAGAGCCGCTCGAACCCATCGAGTTCGGCCGCATCGGCGCGCAGGCCGCCAAGCAGGCCATTCTGCAGAAGATCCGCGACGCCGAACGCGAGCAGGTGCTCAATGACTTCCTGGACCGTGGCGAAAGCATCGTGTCCGGCACGATCAAGCGCATGGACAAGGGCGACGCCATCGTCGAAACCGGCAAGATCGAAGCGCGCCTGCCGCGCTCCGAAATGATCCCGAAGGAAAACCTCCGGGTGGCTGACCGCGTCCGCGCTTTTGTGTTGCGTGTAGACCACGCCGCGCGCGGCCAGCAGGTGATCCTGTCGCGCACCGCGCCGGAATTCATCCGCCAGCTGTTCGAGAACGAAGTTCCCGAAATCGAGCAGGGCTTGCTGGAGATCAAAGCCGCAGCCCGCGACGCCGGCGTGCGTGCGAAGATCGCCGTGGTGGCATACGATAAGCGCATCGACCCGATCGGCACCTGCGTGGGCATGCGCGGTTCGCGCGTTACCGCCGTGCGCAACGAGCTGGGCGGCGAGCAGGTCGATATTGTGTTGTGGTCGGAAGACCCCGCGCAGTTTGTCATCGGCGCCCTGGCGCCGGCCAACGTCGAGTCCATCGTCGTTGATGAAGACAAGCACGCGATGGACGTCGTGGTGGACGAGGAAAACCTGCCCAAGGCCATCGGCGCCAAGGGTCAGAACGTGCGCCTGGCTTCCGAGCTGACCGGCTGGCAGATCAACATCATGACGCCGGAAGAAAGCCTGAACCGCCAGGAAGTCGAGCGTTCGGGCCTGCGCGCCACGTTCATGAGCAAGCTGGACGTCGACGAGGAAGTCGCTGACATCCTGATCGACGAAGGTTTTACCGGTATCGAGGAAATCGCCTACGTGCCCATGCAGGAACTGCTGGAAATCGAGGCTTTTGACGAAGACACCATTAATGAGTTGCGCGCCCGTGCCCGCAATGCGCTGCTGACCGAGGCAATCGCCCAGGAAGAGCGCCTTGAGACCGCGCAGGATTTGCTCGAACTCGAAGGCATGACGCCCGAGCTGGCTGCGAAGCTGGCCGAGCGCCAAGTGCATACGCGTGATGATCTGGCCGAACTGGCGACGGACGAGCTGGCGGAAATCGCCGGCCTGACCGAACAGGAAGCCAGCGATCTCATCATGCGTGCCCGCGCCCATTGGTTCGACGAGGAATAACCAAAAGGACACGGGTCCGCGGCGGGCGGGATATCCGCCGCCGCGAGTTCACGTTGTTTGTAATAGCTGCATATAGGGAAGAGAGAGCCTAATGTCGAGTAATACCGTCGCGCAGTTCGCTACCGAGCTGAAAATGCCTGCCAATGTGCTGCTGGATCAGCTGCGCTCGGCCGGCGTTGACCTCAAATCGGTCGACGATTCCGTCACCGACAGCGACAAGGCGAAATTGCTCGAATCGCTGCGTCGCGCCCATGGTGCGACCGAAGGCAAGAAGATCACCCTGACGCGCCGCCAGACGTCCGAGATCCGCCAGGCCGATGCCACCGGCCGTTCGCGCACGATCCAGGTCGAAGTGCGCAAGAAGCGCGTGTTCGTCAAGCGTGATCCCTCCGAAATCGCCCTGGAACAGGCCGCGTCCGCGCGCGCCGAAGATGAAGCAGCCGCCGATGTGGCGCCGCAGGTGTCGGCGCCCGTCGCACCCGAGGCTCCCTCTGCTGCCGCTTCTCGCGAGGCCGCTCCCGTCCAGGCGGAGGCTGCTGCTCCCGTCAAGGCGGAAGAGCCCGTTGCTGCAGAAGCGCCCGCGCCGGTTGAAGCGCCCGCGCCTGTTGAATCCGTCGCGGCCGAAGCGCCCGCTCCCGTCGAGGCGCAAGCCGTCGAAGTCCAGGCCCAGCCTGAACCCGAACCGACGTCGGCGCCTGCTCCTGCCGAGCCCGTGGCCGAAGAGGCCAAGCCCGAAGTCAAGACTGAATCCACCGAGCCCAAGGCTGAAGAAGCCAAGCCGGAACCCGTTGTGCTAGCCAATAAGTCCGAACCATCATCCTCCCAGGCCACCGCGCCTGTCGCCCAGGCTCAGCCTGCTGCGAAGTCCGAACCCGTCAAAACCGCCGCGAAGCCCGAGCCCGCCGCGCCCGCCGTCAAGGTAGGCAACCGCGCGGACAACCGCCGCGCCGGCCCGCCCCTCGCAGCTTCCGCTGCGCCGGCAGCCCGCGATGAGGCCCGCCGTAAGGCCGAGGCTGAAGCTGCCGCTCTGCGCGAGATGCTGAACCGCCCGCGCAAGGTGCTGCGCGCTCCCGAGCCGGAGGCGCCCGCCGCTGCGGCGCCGATCTCGGGCACGCTGCACAAGCCGGCCGGCAAGCCGGGCGCGACTCCTGGCGCCAAGAAGGACGCCAAGCCCGCTGCCCCTGGCACGAAGAAAACCATCAAGACCGCCGAAGTCGCTTCGACCTGGTCCGATGACGCATCGCGCAAGAAGCCCGCGGACAAGCCGGCAGCTCCGGCCAGCCGCGACGGTTGGCGCGCAGGTGGCAAGGGCGGTGGCAAGGGCGGCGGCCGAGGCGGCCGCCACCAGCAGAATGACCGTCGCAACGAGCCGGCGCCGCAGGAATTCATCGCGCGTGAAGTCCACGTGCCGGAAACCATCAGCGTGGCCGACCTGGCCCACAAGATGTCCGTCAAGGCCGCCGAAGTCATCAAGCAATTGATGAAGCTGGGCCAGATGGTCACCATCAACCAGGTGCTGGACCAGGAAACCGCCATGATCGTGGTCGAGGAACTGGGCCACGTGGCAATCGCCGCCAAGCTGGATGACCCGGAAGCCTTCCTGGACGAAACCGCAAGCGTGTCGGAAGCCGAACAGCTGCCGCGCGCCCCGGTCGTGACCGTCATGGGCCACGTCGACCACGGCAAGACCTCGCTGCTGGACTACATCCGCCGCGCCAAGGTTGCCGCGGGCGAAGCCGGCGGCATCACGCAGCACATTGGCGCCTACCACGTTCAGACCGAGCGCGGCATGGTGACCTTCCTTGACACCCCGGGCCACGAGGCGTTCACCGCCATGCGTGCCCGCGGCGCCAAGGCGACCGATATCGTGATTCTGGTGGTTGCTTCCGACGACGGCGTGATGCCGCAAACGCGTGAAGCCATCCACCATGCCAAGGCCGCGGGTGTACCCATGGTCGTGGCCGTGACCAAGATCGACAAGCCGTCCGCCAACCTCGACCGCGTCAAGCAGGAATTGGTCGCCGAACAGGTCGTGCCGGAAGAATACGGTGGCGACGTGCCGTTCGTGGGCGTGTCCGCCAAGACCGGCGAAGGCATCGACGCCCTGCTCGAAAACGTGCTGTTGCAAGCCGAAGTGCTGGAGTTGAAGGCAGCGGAAGACGCGCCCGCCAAGGGCCTGGTCATTGAAGCCCGCCTGGACAAGGGCCGCGGCCCGGTCGCGACCATCCTGGTGCAGAGCGGCACGCTCAAGCGCGGTGATGTGGTGCTGGCCGGCGCAAGCTTCGGCCGGGTGCGCGCCATGCTCGACGAAAACGGCAAGCCGATCCAGGAAGCCGGCCCCTCGATCCCCGTGGAAATCCAGGGCCTGACCGAAGTGCCGGCCGCCGGCGACGAACTGATGGTGCTGTCCGACGAGCGCAAGGCGCGCGAAATCGCGCTGTTCCGCCAGGGCAAGTTCCGTGACGTCAAGCTGGCCCGCCAGCAGGCCGCCAAGCTCGAGTCCATGTTCGACAACCTGGGCGAGGGCACGCAGACGCTGGCCCTGATCGTGAAGACCGATGTCCAGGGTTCGCAGGAAGCGCTGGTGCAGTCCCTGACCAAGCTGTCGACCGACGAAGTGCGCGTGCAGGTTGTGCACGCGGCCGTGGGCGGCATCTCGGAAAGCGACATCAACCTGGCCATCGCCTCGAACGCCGTCGTCATCGGCTTCAACGTCCGCGCCGAAGCCAGCGCCAAGAAGCTGGCCGAGAACAACGGCATCGACGTGCGCTACTACAACATCATCTACGACGCCGTGGATGAAGTGAAGGCCGCCATGTCGGGCATGCTGGCGCCCGAGAAGAAGGAAGAAATCATCGGCTTGGTCGAGATCCGCGAGGTCTACAGCATCTCCCGCATCGGCAACATCGCCGGTTGCATGGTGCTGGACGGTCTGGTGCGTCGCGATTCGCAAGTCCGCCTGCTGCGCAACAACGTGGTCCAATGGTCCGGCCAGCTCGAGTCGCTGCGCCGCTTCAAGGACGACGTCAAGGAAGTCAAGTCGGGCTTCGACTGCGGCCTTACGCTGCGCGGCAACAACGATATCCAGGTGGGCGACCAACTGGAAGTCTTTGAAATCAAGGAAATCGCGCGTACGCTGTAAGGCGTCCGCGAGGCAATTTTTCTAATGAGCCGTCACAAGTCCAAAGCCATCCCCGGCCGCAATCTGCGGCTGGCCGACCAGATCCAGAAGGATCTGGCCGGGATCATCCAGCGCGAGATCGACATGACCCGCGCTGGACTGATCACGCTCTCTGGTGTGGAACTGTCGACCGACTACGCGCATGCCAAGGTGTATTTCACGGTTCTGGGCGCCGAGCCCGAAGCCGCGACCGCCTTGCTGAACGAAAAAGCCGGTTGGCTGCATTCCCAGCTGTACAAGCTGCTGCACATACACACTGTCCCCACTTTGCGCTTCTTCCACGACGAGCAAATCGCCCGTGGCATCGAAATGTCGATCCTCATCGACCGCGCAAACCGGCCCGGCCCGCACTCGGGCGTGCCCGACGAACCTGAAGACCAGTCCTGATCGGGCTGTCGTCACTGCTTTAAACCGGATTCCGACGATGGCTAAACGACGCGGGCTTACGCTCGACGGTGTGCTGTTGCTCGACAAACCCGTGGGTTTGTCGAGTAATCACGCCCTGCAACGCGCCAAACGCGCCATGGACGCGGCGAAAGCCGGCCATACGGGCACGCTTGATCCCTTCGCCACCGGCCTGCTGGTGTGCTGCATGGGCCGCGCGACCAAGATTTCCGGCGCGATGCTCAACGCCGACAAGGCATATCGCGCTACGCTTCAATTTGGCTCCGAAACCGATTCTGGCGACCTGACCGGCAATGTAGTGTCGACCGCCGAACCGGGTTTTGCCGTGGATGAGCAGGCGCTGCGCGATGCGCTGTCACGTTTCTCGGGCACGATCGAGCAGATTCCGCCCATGTACTCGGCGCTCAAGCGCGACGGCAAACCTTTGTACGAGTACGCGCGCGCCGGCATCGAGCTGGAGCGGGCGCCGCGCCAGATCACGATACACCGCATCGAGCTGTTGTCCTTGAACGGGACGCAGGCAGAGATCGATGTGGCTTGCAGTAAAGGCACATACATCCGGACACTGGCCCAGGACATCGGGCGCGTGCTGGGCTGTTACGCCCACCTGACGGCGCTGCGGCGCACGCACGTCGGGCCTTTTTCTCTGGAACGCGCCGTTGCGCTGGAAGCCTTGCAGGCCATGCCAGACCCCAAGCAGGCATTGCTTGCACTGAACGAATTGCCGGAGGGCTTGCTGCCCTCCACCCTGACCTTAAAGGACTCGCTATGACTCGCGCCTTGCGCAACGTCGCCATCATCGCCCACGTGGACCACGGTAAAACCACCCTGGTCGACCAGCTGCTGCGTCAATCCGGCACCTTCCGCGAAAACCAGGCGCTGACCGAACGGGTCATGGACTCGAACGACCTGGAAAAAGAACGCGGCATTACGATTCTGGCCAAGAACTGTGCCGTTGAATACGAAGGCACGCACATCAACATCATCGACACCCCGGGACACGCGGACTTCGGCGGTGAAGTCGAGCGCGTGCTGTCCATGGTCGACGGCGTGCTGCTGCTGGTGGACGCGGTTGAAGGCCCCATGCCCCAGACCATCTTCGTGACCCGCAAGGCGCTGGCCCTGGGCCTGAAGCCCATCGTCGTGGTCAACAAGGTCGACCGTCCGGGCGCCCGCACCGATTTCGTCATCAACGCCACGTTCGACCTGTTCGACAAGCTGGGCGCGACCGACGAGCAGCTGGACTTCCCGGTGATCTACGCGTCGGGCCTGTCGGGCTACGCCGGCCTGACCGCCGATGTGCGCGAAGGCAATATGCGTCCGCTGTTCGAAGCCATCCTCGAACACGTGCCGCAGCGCGAAGACGATCCCAATGGTCCGCTGCAGATGCAGATCATCTCGCTGGACTACAACAGCTACGTCGGCAAGATCGGCGTGGGCCGCATCAACCGCGGCCGCATGCGCCCCGGCATGGAAGTGGCCTACAAGTTCGGCCCCGAAGGCCAGGGCGGCCGCGGCCGCATCAACCAGGTCCTGAAGTTCCATGGCCTGGAGCGTGTCGTCGTCGAGGAAGCCGAAGCCGGCGACATCGTGCTGATCAACGGTATCGAAGAACTGGGCATCGGCTGCACGGTGACCGACACGGTCACGCAAGATGCGCTGCCGATGTTGCGCATCGACGAACCCACGCTGACCATGAACTTCATGGTGAACACGTCGCCGCTGGCCGGCCGCGAAGGCAAGTTCGTGACCAGCCGCCAATTGCGCGACCGCCTGGACCGCGAACTGAAGTCCAACGTGGCGCTGCGCGTGCGCGACACGGGCGACGACACGGTGTTCGAAGTGTCGGGCCGCGGTGAACTGCACCTGACCATTCTGCTGGAAACGATGCGCCGCGAAGGCTACGAGCTGGCCGTGTCGCGTCCGCGCGTGGTGTTCAAGGATATCGACGGCGTGAAGTGCGAGCCGTTCGAATCGCTGACCGTCGACGTCGAAGACGCCCACCAGGGCGGCGTGATGGAAGAGCTGGGCCGCCGCAAGGGCGATCTGCAGGACATGCAGCCGGACGGCCGCGGCCGCACCCGCCTGGAATACCTGATCCCCGCCCGTGGCCTGATCGGCTTCCAGAACGAATTCCTGACGCTGACGCGCGGTACCGGTCTGATGAGCCACATCTTCCACGAGTACGCGCCCATCAAGGAAGGCTCGATCGGCGAGCGCCGCAACGGCGTGCTGATCAGCCAGGACCAAGGCGATGCCGTGGCCTACGCCCTGTGGAAGCTGCAGGATCGTGGCCGCATGTTCGTGAGCCCGGGCGATGCGCTGTACGAAGGCATGATCATCGGCATCCACAGCCGCGACAACGACCTGGTCGTGAACCCCATCAAGGGCAAGCAGCTGACCAACGTGCGCGCTTCGGGCACCGACGAAGCCGTGCGCCTGGTGCCGCCGATCCAGATGTCGCTGGAGTACGCCGTGGAATTCATCGACGACGACGAACTCGTGGAAATCACGCCCAAGTCGATCCGTCTGCGCAAGCGCTTCCTGCTGGAAAACGAGCGCAAGCGCGCCGCGCGCGAATCCGCCGTTTAAGCGGCTTGCGCGGAGCCCGGCTCCGCGCTGGTTCGAAAAAAACGCAGCCCACGGGCTGCGTTTTTTTTGCCGTGCGATGGCAGGACTAGCCGTGCTGGTGCCGGTATTCCTGCGTCGCCCCGCCATATCCATAGGCGGCCGCGCGCGCGTCGATGACATGCACGTAGGAACACTCGTGCAACTCGCCCAGGATGTCCTGGAACGCCGCGTAGATCTCCTTGATGTAGCGCGCCTTCTCGGCCTTGGTATTGGTTTCGTCGGTGACGCTGATGTCCAGGTGGAAGGCGTTCTTGCCCTGTTCGGACAGGGGCCGGCCGCCAATGAACCAGAGGTCGTGGGGGATGTGCTGCAGCGTGATCGCGATGACCGGCAGTTGCTTGCCCAGCACGGACTGGGTCAGGCCGGCCACGGCTTGTACCACGCGGCGATTGATGGCGGCATCGGATAGGCCGGACAGGTGGACGACGATATGGGGCATGGCGGAACTCCGTTGGTTTGAAGGTGTGCAGCCAGTCTAGGATCCGGATTGACATCGGAAAAGCGGGAATTTACGATTTCATCCATCGATAATTCCGTTGGATAGGCCATGTCCGGATTCGACCTCGATCAATTGCGCACCCTGGTCGCCGTGCTGGATGCCGGCAGCCTGACGGCGGCCGCGCCCAAGGTCTTCCTGTCGCAGTCATCGGTCAGCGAACAGATGCGCAAGCTGGAAGAGCGGGCAGGGCAGCCGCTGTTGGTGCGCGGCAAGGCCGGCGTGGTGGCCACGCCCGCGGGCGAACGGCTGTTGACGCATGCGCGCGCCATCCTGGCGCTGAGCGACGAGGCCTACCGCGACCTGCGTGGCGTGGCCTTGCGCGGCCAATTGCGCCTGTGCATCACCGACTATTTCCGTCCCGGCGACGTGGCGCGCATGCTGCGCCGGCTGAACGAGCAATATCCCCAGGTGCGCCTGCACGTCACCATCATGAAAAGCGGCGCCATCGAGGACGCCTACGAGCGGGGCGAGATCGACGTGGGCATCTCCATGCGCATCCAGGAGCGCGGCGCCGTTCGTGGCCGGGCGCAAGGGGCGCTGCTGCGGCGCGAGCCGCTGCTGTGGATGGCGGCGGAAGGCGCCGCCGCGCCGGCGCAGGACGCCTTGCCCTTGCTGGTGCTGCCAGAGACTTGCGCGCTGCGGCAGTATGTCGAGCGCCTGCTGTCGCGCCGCGACGTTCCTTATTCGGTGGCGCACGTCGCGTCCGGGGTGGCCGGCCTGCAACTGGCCGTCGCGGCGGGGCTGGGCGTGGCATGCCTGAATGAATCCGCATTGGGGCCCGGCATGGGCCGCCTGTACGCTCCAGGCCTACCGGCCTTGCCGATGGCGGAATTCCGCCTCTTGCCTGCAAGGGCCGGTGAAAGCGAGTTCGTCGGGCTGGCGCGGGAAGCCATCGTCAAGGCGCTGGGCTAACGCATCAGCCAGGCCGGAGAGTCGGGGTGCGGTCAGCGAGTTTCGATTTCCGTCAGAGTCAGATATTCCAGCATTCAGCCGGGGATTGTGCGGTGTTGCGCAGGTATTCCACCGATTCAGATCGGAAGAACTCGGCGAGAAATATCTGCTGTTATCGGGTCTGATTCGTGCTCAGGGCTAGGGGCGTGCGCATCACAGGTGTGCATATTAAAACTCTAGTGGGCCGTATGGTGACGCCTCTTCTTGGATGCGTAAAGAAATAGTGTTCTTCATATAAAAAAATATACGCCAAGTTATTGATTTGTCCGCATAAATCTCGTTCCTCGGATTCCGTTATCAGGGTGTCTGGGGCAGGTGCATGGCAGATGCCCAGATCGCTCGAAGGATAGCCATTAATCATGGGGTAGGCGGAAATGAAGAAATACCTGAATGCTCTTGCGTCGCTGGGGGCTGGCATGTTGCTGGCGCCTTGCGCGCATGCCGCTGAAGACACGATTTCCAAGGAGGCGTCAGCGGATATTACTTATGTTTATTCATCCGGCCAGGGCATGGGGAGCGTAACGTTGCTACACGCCATCTCGTCGGATTTTCGCTCGGGGACATTGAACAAGCCGAAAAAACTGCTGTGGTTGAAATACGAGGTGGCGAGCTATCCGCAGGCATTTTCAGACCGCGTGGAATTGTGTTATTTCGAGCCCTACCGTAGCTCGCCCAGCAAATGCAGAGAGCTGCCTGGAGGCGCATCCGACACTACCCAGTTGTTCAATGATCTTCGATTCGATGCAGGAGCCTACGTGCAAATTCAGCACTATCTGAAGGGCGCTCCTGGGACAAATCTTCGACCATCGGGGAAAGAACGGGTGACCTGGAAATATAGCTACTGAGCGGTTCGACATATCCCACCAGTTGCCGAAAGGCTCATGGCCCAAAAAACGGCTTGAACAGGATTTACCTATGAAGGCGATTTCGACGGCGAACAATGAAGCAACATGCGTCATGCAGGCCTACTCCGGTGCCAAGGTTTCACCTCGGAAAAACCCCGCCGCTGCGGTCGGCAGTCCAGCAGCGGCGCCGTCTCCGCCCGCGACGCCCGGCAGGACTCTGCTGCGCGAGCGCTTGTTCAGAGACGCGAATTTTGAAGCGCCATTCCGGACGGATCCAGGCTTTTCCGCGGAGGTAACGCACTACCTCTGGGAAGAAGATCGCGTGATGCTGTCCGATCTGTATGTCGAGGCGCAGCAGCAAGGTATTGATTTACGCAATGTCGATATGTTGGGATTTGAGCTGGGATACTACCGAAGAACATCAAAAATGAATTTTGTGAATGCAAATGAAGGAGGTACGTTCGATTCTGAGGGTCATCAGCTGAGCTATTTTTTTTCCGATACGAATGCGGCCATAGCCGAGCGGATTTTGGCTAGCGATGGACTGTCAAGCTCTCGACTAGATAGGGGGTTCCTGGAGCGGACGCTGAATTCCGGGTTATCCCTTGTTCACGACGTGGATTTCGGCTTTCTCGAAGAGGTTTTCAACAAGTTCGGACCCTCCGCTCCCAAGTCCGGGCAGCCTTTCGACTCCAAGTTCTCGGAATTCATTCATACCCGGGACGAAGGCATCGTCAAGGCGTCTGCGGAAGTGGTTCTGGATCTCTCTTCTGACAAGACGGAGACTGAGTGCATAAACGGGGTCTTTCGAATTACGGAGTACGGCTACCAGCTTGGCTTGCGCCTGGTGAATGGATTGCCCGTGCAAGGTCCAGCAGGGCTGGCTGGAAATACCGATGCGGGGCAAGCGGTATTGCCTTCCGCCAGCAAGCCTGAACAGCCCGCCCTGATGGAACGGCTGAGGGATCTCATGTCCGCGAGGAAAAACACCGATGCCGTGGGCGCGGTGCTGCGTACCATCTGGGACGGGAACGCCCCCCGAGATTTGCAGGGCTAGAACCTCAGTGGCTGGAAGCGGCTACCGTGCCCGGCAGCCGCTGCACCGCGTCCAGCAGCCGGGCGGCGAATTCCTGGGCCGCCCGGCTGCGCGAGGCTTCCTTGCGCCACAGGATGGCCGCCCGGCGGATGGTGGTCGGGTCGGTCAGGGCGATGCTCGTCAACCCCGATCCGGCCGCACCCGCCGCATGCTCGGCGGCGATGGTCGCCAATTCGCCCTGCCGGCACAGGTGGATCAGGGCGTCGACCGATTCCATCTCTACCCGCACCTCGGGTATCAAGCCGGCCTGGGCGCAGGCCGCGTCTATCATGCGGCGCGTGGCGAAGCTGCGCGGTAGCAGCGCCAGCGGCACGCCCGCGAGATCACGCATGCGCAGGCTGCGCCGCGAGGCCAGCGGGTGGTTCTTGCCGACCACCACCTGCAGGCGTTCGTCGAACAGGGGTTGCGCCTCGATTTCCTCGCGCAGCGCCGGATGGAAGGAAATGCCCAGGTCCAGCTGGCCGCTGACCAGCAGGTCTTCGATGGGGCCGGCCCGCAGATCGCGCACCTGGATCTGGACCTTGGGGAATGCCAGGCTGAAGCTGGCCACGGCGTCCGGCACGAAATGGGTCAGGAACGTGGGGATGACGCCTATGGTCAGCGATCCAGCCTGCAAGCCCGCCAGATCCGCCAGGGCCATTTTCCCGGCTTCGACTTCCTGCAAGGCCCGGCTGGCGTGGTCGCGCAGCACCCGGCCCGCCTGCGACAGGCGCAACCCCCTGCCGATACGGTCGAACAAGGGCATGCCCAGCTCTTCTTCCAGCTGGCGCAGGCCGTGCGACAGGGTGGATTGGGTGACGTGCAGGGCGTCGGCTGAACGGGTCAGGTGCTCGGTTTCCGCGACGCTGAGAAAGTAGCGTAGCTGGCGCAATTCCATCGGCGGGACTCCTGGTGCAAAGCCGGAACGGACGGTCAATGATGGGTGGACTTATCATTCGATGATATCGAACAATAAATGCAATATAAATCATTGGATGCAAAACCGGCCGGGCCCTAATCTTGCCTGTATCACTCATGGCAGGGCTATAGGCTTTATGACATCCGTTTCGACCCAGGCTCCGATCACGCCGGACGATGCCTCCTGGCGCATCGAGCGCATCCACGCAAGAATCGTCGACATCCCGACGATCCGGCCGCACAAGTTCTCGTTCGGCGCCATCAACCGGCAAAGCCCGGTCATCGTGCAGCTGTGGCTGGCCAACGGCGCTTGCGGTTTTGGCGAGGCGGCCACGATAGGCGGACCATCCTGGAACGAGGAGTCGCCCGAAACCATCCTGCACGCGATCCAGAACTATCTGGCTCCCGCCGTCAATGGCGCCGATGCGCGCAGGTTCGCCGAACACATCAATCGCTTCGACGCCGTCTGCAAGGGCAATGCGTTTGCCAAGAGCGCGGTGGAAATGGCGTTGATCGATGCGGTGGCGCGCAGCCTGGGCGTGCCGGCCTGGCAACTGCTGGGCGGCAAGCGCATCGAACGCCTGCCGCTGGCCTGGACGCTTGCCAGCGGCGATTCGCAGCGCGATCTGGAGGAGGCCGAGCAGATGATGCAGGCACGCCGCCATCGCCTGTTCAAGCTCAAGATCGGCGCGCGCAGCCCGGCGGACGACGTGGCGCACGTGACCCGCATCGCGCGCGGCCTGGACGGCCGCGCCGACATGACGGTGGACGTCAACCAGGCCTGGGATGGCAACACGGCCCGCCGCTATCTGCCGCAGCTGGTAGAGGCCGGCGTGACGCTGATCGAACAGCCCGTGGCGAAGTGGGACGTGCAGGCCCTGCGCGAGGCGACGCAGTCGCTGGGGTCGGCCGCGCTGATCATGGCGGACGAAACCGTGTGCTCCGCGCAGGACGCCTACATGCTGGCCTCGCAGCGCGCCTGCCATGTGTTTTCCCTGAAGGTCGCCAAGCATGGCGGGCTGCTGCGAACGCGCGAAGTCGCGGCCGTGGCGCAAGCCGCGGGCATAGGCTGGTACGGCGGCACCATGCTGGAGACTTCGCTCGGAAGCGCGGCTTCCGCGCATGTGTTCTCCACGTTGTCGGACCAGCACCACGGTTGCGAACTGTTCGGACCGCAGTTGCTGGTCGACGACATCGTCGAGCAGCCCATGGCCGTGCGCGACTTCGAACTCCAACTACCCGACGGCCCAGGCTTTGGCGTCGTCGTGGATGAAAAACGGCTGGAACGCTTCGACCGGGCGAGGGCAGGCCTGACGCCCACCACGGTCGACTTCGGCCGCCGCGGCGAGGCTGCCGCAACCTGACCCACCAGTTTTCCGATCATTCCAAAAGGCAGGAGACGCATCATGGCTGAATTTACCCAGCAACAACTACTGGACCTGGTCAACAGCTCCCAGGTCAATCCGGGCAACGACCGGGTCCGGCAGATCACGCAGCGCATCGTGTCGGACCTGTTCCGCGCGATCGACGATCTCGACATCAAGCCCGACGAGTTCTGGGCGGGCGTGGATTGGCTCGCGCGCCTGGGCGCCGGCGGCCAGCTTGGATTGATCACGGCCGGCCTGGGTTTTGACCGCCTGATCGACATCCGCGAGGAAGAAGCCGACGAGGCCGCCGGCCGCGCCGCGGGCACGCCGCGCGCGATCGAGGGGCCGCTCTACATCGCGGGTGCGCCGCTGTCCGACGGCGAGGCGCGCCTGGACGAGGATCCGGCAGCCGGCACGGTGCTGGTGATGGAAGGGCAGGTGCGCGACGTGGACGGCAATCCCGTCGCCGGCGCGCTGGTGGACGTCTGGCACGCCAACGAGCTGGGGCGTTATTCGCACTTCGATCCCGACCAGGCGGACTACCACCTGCGCCGCAAGATCAAGACCGACGCGCAAGGCCGCTACCGATTCCGCAGCTTTATTCCGCCGGGTTATGCGATTCCGCCGAACAGCCCCACTTCCGAACTGTTCGTGGCGCTGGGCCGCCATGGCAACCGGCCGGCCCACATCCACTTCCTGGTGGCTGCCGAAGGCCAGCGCACTCTGACCACGCAGGTCAACATCCCGGGCGACACTTTCCTGGATGACGACTTCGCCTTCGCCACGCGCGACGGGCTGGTGGTCGAACTGCAGCCCAATACGCCGGCCGCCGGCTATGAGAGCCTGGGCGTGAACGCGCCGTTCACGCGCGTCTGTTTCGACTTCGTGGTGCAGCCGGCGCTGGATGCCGACGAGGCCCGCCCGCAAGCCCGCATGGACCGCGCCACCGCCTGAGCAATGCACGGGCGGCGCCCGCGCGGCGCCGCCATTTCCCCCCAAGAAACCACCTAGAACAACCCGCAGGCGCGAGGCCGGGTTCGGCCGCGCCATGGAGACAACCATCATGACCGCGACTTCCAGCTGGTCGATTCCGACGCTCATCGACCAGGAGCGACTGGGCGCCTTTCAATGGCGCGTGCTGATCCTGTGCTTTCTGATCGCGCTGTTCGACGGATTCGACACACAGGCGATCGCCTTCACCGGGCCCGCGATCCTGGCTGCCTTCGATCTGAAGGCAGGCGCGCTGGCGCCCATCCTCACCGCCGGCATCGTCGGCATGACGGTGGGCGCCATGACCCTGGGCCTGATCGGCGACCGCATCGGCCGCCGTCCGGCCATCATGCTCGGCCTGGCCTTGTTCGGCCTGTCCACGCTGGCCACGGCCTGGGCCACCGACACCACCCACATCCTGGTGCTGCGCTTCATCGCCGGCCTGGGCATGGGCGGCTGCACGCCGGTGTTGCTGGCGCTGGCCGCCGAGTACGGTCCAGCCCGTTTGCGCGGGGCCATCATGACCGGCGTGCTGCTGGGCCTGCCCGCGGGCGCCATGCTGGGCGGCCTGCTGGCCGCCCGCATGCTGCCCGTCATCGGCTGGGAAGGCATCTTCATCGTCGGCGGCCTGGCGCCGCTGGCCTTGCTGGCCGTCGCGGCCGTGATGCTGCCCGAGTCGCTGTACTTCAAGGCCACGCGCCGCGATCCGGAAAGCCAGCGTTACATCGCGCGCATCCTGTCGGTGATATCGAGCCGCAAGCTGGGCGCGGACACGCAATTCACCGTGCCCGAGGAATCCGTCTCCCGCGCCGGCGTGGGCGCATTGTTCTCGGGCGGCCACGGCGGCAAGACCGTGGCGATCTGGGCGGTGTACCTGCTGAACTGGGTCGCGTGGTTCATGCTGCTGTCGTGGCTGCCCACGGTGCTGAAGGCCGCGGGCCTGCCCGCCGAACAGGCTCCCATGGGCACCGTCATCGTCAATGCCGTTTTCATCATCTGCGCGATTCCGCTGTCCTTCGTGTTGCCGCGCGTCAATACCCGGCGGCTGTTGGGCGGCATGTTCGCCCTGGGCATCGCGGTGGCCGTCGGCCTGAGCCAGGCCGGCGACAACTGGACGCTGGTGTTCATCCTGGTCGGCGCGGCAGGCTTCGGCATAGGCGGTCAGCAGATCGCGCTGAACTACCTGGTCGTGGGCGCCTATCCGACCGCCTTGCGCGCCACCGCCACCGGCTGGGCCATCGGCATGGGCCGCGCGGGCGCGATCGCGGGTTCGGCCATCGGCGGCAGCTTCCTGGCCTGGGGCGGACCGTCGGGATTTTTCATGGCGCTGGCCGTGCCCCTGGCGGTCGCGGCCCTGGCGGTGCTGAGCCTCAAGCTCAAGCACGCGCGGCCCGACGGCGCGCTATCGGCTGCCCATTGAAATCTGCAAGGACGAATCAAACATGAGCACACATCAACGCTTCGAGGGCCTGGTGGCCCTGGTCACCGGCGCCGCCCAGGGCGTGGGCCGGGCGACGGCCAGAAGGCTGGCGGCCGAGGGCGCGCACGTTGTCGTGGTGGACCGGGCAGAGGAGCAGGGCGCCGCGGTTGCCGAGGAAATCCGGGCCGCGGGCGGGCTCGCCCGTTTCGTGCAGGCCGATCTTGAAACCCACGCGGGCGCGCAGTCCATGGTGCGGGCCGCGCTGGAAATCAACGGCCGCATCGACGTGTCGGTGCACAACGTGGGCGGTACGATCTGGACCCGGCCGTTCTGGGAATACACGCCCGAGCAGATGCAGCGCGAAGTCAACCGTTCGCTGTGGCCCACCTTGTGGTCTTGCCGCGAAGTCATCCCGGTGATGCGGGCACAGGGCGCGGGCGCCATCGTCAACGTGGGCTCGAACGCCACGCGCGGCATCTACCGGGTGCCGTATTCGGCCTCCAAGGGCGGCGTGCACGCCGCCACCGTCTGCATGGCGCTGGAGCTGGCGAAGTCCGGCGTGCGCGTCAATTGCGTGTCGCCGGGCGCGCTGGACAATGGCGTGCGCGCGATCCCGCGCAACCACGAAGCGCCGTCCGCGCAGGAGACCGCCTGGGTCGGCGAGATGTATGCCTCCTGCCTGCGGGACACGCCGCAGGATCGCCTGGGCCAGGCCGAAGAGGTCGCTGCGGCGATCTGCTTCATGGCCGCGCCCGAGGCGTCCTACATCACCGGGCAGATTATGTACGTGGCCGGCGGCGACATAGGCTGAAGACCAGGCTGGCTCAGCGGGTCTTGGGTCCGGCCGCCAGCCAGTCCAGGAAATCGCGGCCCGGCCCCTGGTCGCGCGCGATCGCGCCTATGGGCTGGAACGAGCCCGGCGATTCGATGCGCACGCGCTGGAAATGCCCGTGCTGCATGTACCAGTTGCCCAGGGTCTGGGGCACCATCGCCAGGGCTTGCTGGGCCTGCATGACGGCGATGAGCAGCGGCATGGGCGGGGCGGCGCTGCTCAGCCTGCATAGCCGCGGCAACACGCCGGCGCGTTCGAAGAAGGCCTTGAACACCGCATGGATGGCCAGTTCGGGGCGGGGTTCTATCCATAGCTGGGAGGCCACCTGCGCCAGCGTGGGCGCGACGTCGGGATCCAGCAGCGGGTGGCCGGCGGCGGCCACGATCACCGCCGCGTCGTCCTGCAGCGGCACGAATTCCAGGCCGGCGGGGATCGCCTCCGGACGCCGGCACAGCAGCATGTCCAGGCTGCCGCCGGCCGCTTGCGGCAGCAGTTGTTCGCGGCTGCCTTCCACCACTTCCACTTGCAGTCCCGGGCGCGCCTTCATATAGGCGGGCAGGCGTTCGGCCAGCAAGCCGCCGCTGGCGGCCGGTATGGCGCCCAGGCGCAGATGGCCGGTGGCGCCTTGGCGCAGGGCCGCCACCGAATCCGTGGACGCGCGCAGCGTCGTCAGCATGCTGCGGGCGCACTCGGCCATGAGCTGGCCGCTGCGCGTGGTGCGCATGCCGCGGGCATGGCGCTCGAACAGCTTTACGCCCAGCAGATCCTCGATATCGGCCAGCGCATGGGTGGCCGCCGGCTGGCTCAGGCCGATATGGTTGGCCGCCTGCTGGATGCTGCCCAGGTCGGCGATGCTGGCCAGCAATTGCAGGTGGCGCAGGCGCCCCTTGGCGAGCAGGCGGGACAGCAGGGTGGCGGGGGCGACGTCCATGGCGCAGACAAGTTAGTTATTCAAAACACGAATATATGCACCTATTAATGTATTTGAAATAAGGATATGCCCTGGACACAATGCAGCGATCCCTTACATCGCTTCCGTTCCCAGGAGTGGCTGGTCCATGAAGTCCCGTTTGCTGCATGCGCTTGTTTGCGCCGTAACTCTTAGTGCTTCGTCCCTGGCCGCCGCTCAGGGCGCCTATCCTTCCCAGCCTGTCCGGCTGATTGTGCCGTTCGCGCCCGGCGGATCCACGGACGCGCTGGCCCGCGCGGTGGCCGAGGGCCTGCGCAAGGAACTGGGCCAGAGCGTGGTGGTGGAGAACCGCGCCGGCGCGGGCGGCCTGCTCGGCACCGAGGCGGTGGCGCGGGCCGAACCCGACGGCTACACGCTGGGCATGGCCACGGTCAGCACCATGGCGGTCAATCCCCTGCTGTATGGCACCAAGCGCGTCAACCCCGAAACGCAGCTGAAACCGGTGGCCTCGGTGGCGACGGTGCCGGTTGTGTGGATGGTGAATCCGGCGTTTCCGGCGCAGGATTTCGCGCAGTTCCTGGCCGAGCTGCGGGCCCATCCGGGCAAGTACTCGTTTGGCTCACCCGGCGTGGGTTCGCTCGGGCACCTGAACCTGGCGGCCATGAACGCGGATCTGAAGGTCGATGTCCTGCACGTGCCGTACCGCGGCATGGGTCCGGCGCTGACCGCCGCGGTGGGCGGCGAAGTGCAGGTGCAGCAGGATCAGTACGCGTCCGCGCAATCGCTGGTCAAGGCCGGCAAGCTGCGCGCCATCGCCGTGTCCGCGCCCGCCCGGATGCCTGACATGCCGGACCTGCCGACCATGACGGAACTGGGCTATCCGCAGCTGAACGCGCTGGGCCAGACCTGGTTCGGCCTGGTCGTGCCCGCCGCAACGCCCGATGCCGTGGTGCAGCGCCTGAATCAGGCCGCGGTGCGTGCGCTGGCCGATCCGGCGCTGGTGCAGCGCCTGGCGGGCATGGGCGCGCAGCCCGACGCCGGCACGCCGCAGGCCTTCGCCGAGCGCATAGCGCAGACGCTGGCCGCCAATCGCAAAATCATTGAAACTGCCGGCATCAAGCTCGACGAGTGACCTGACCGGTTTTTTCCCCGCCATTACAGCCACAGGAGAAACAATGGGTGCCATCGACAAACTTGCGCCGTTCATCGACGCGCGCAGCGAGCGCTACGCGGAACTGAGCGACCGCATCTGGAGCCTGGCCGAACTGCGCTACGACGAGCACAAGTCCGCCGAGCTGCACATCGCCATGCTGGAAGAAGCCGGCTTTCGCGTCACGCGCGACGCCGCCGGCATTCCCACCGCCTTCGTGGCCGAGGCCGGCAGCGGCGGCCCGGTGATCGGCATCCTGGGCGAGTACGACGCGCTGTCTGGCCTGAGCCAGGAAAGCGGCGCCTATGCCTGCCAGCCTTCGCCGGAAACGCCCAATGGCAACGGCCACGGCTGCGGTCACCATTTGCTGGGCACGGCCGCGCATTTTGCCGCGGTGGCGGTGAAGGAATTCCTGGAGGCCAACGGTCTGCCCGGCACCATCCGTTTCTACGGCTGTCCGGCGGAAGAGGGCGGTTCGGGCAAGACCTTCATGGCGCGCGCGGGCCTGTTCGATGACGTGGACGCCGCGCTGACCTGGCATCCCGCCTCGCACACGGGGATCTTCCACCAGTCCTCGCTGGCCAACATCCAGGCTTATTTCCGCTTCCGCGGCGTCGCGGCGCACGCGGCCAATTCGCCGCACCTGGGCCGCAGCGCGCTGGACGCGGTCGAGCTGATGAACGTGGGCGTCAACTACCTGCGCGAGCACATGGTGCCGGATGCGCGCGTGCACTACGCCGTGACCAACAGCGGCGGCATTTCACCGAACGTGGTGCAGGCCCGCGCCGAAGTGCTGTACCTGGTGCGCGCACCGATCAATTCGCAGGCGTCCGAACTGTACGAGCGCGTGCAGAACGTGGCGCGCGGCGCGGCTTTGATGACGGGCTGCGAACTGGAAATCGTGTTCGACAAGGCCTGCTCGAACTACATTCCCAATGGCGTGCTCAACCAGATCATGTACGCCAACATGCTGGCGCTGCAGGGGCCGGATTACAACGCGGGCGAACAGCAGGCCGCGCGCCGCATGTGGGATTCGATCTCCGCCGACGACATCGACAACGCCGGCAAGAACCTGGGCGCGGTGCTGCGCAATCCCACGCCGCTGTTCACCGGCGTGGCGCCCTACGAACCCGGCAAGGCCGAGATCACCTACGGCTCCACCGACGTGGGCGACGTGAGTTGGGTAGCGCCCACCGCGCAATGCTGGGGCGCCTGCTACGCCTACGGCACGCCGTTCCATTCCTGGCAGATGGTGGCGCAGGGCAAGATGTCCATGGCGCACAAGGGCATGGTGCACGCGGCCAAGATCATCGCGGCGACCGCCGCCGATCTGTACACGCAGCCCGAGGCGCTGGCGCGCGCCAAGGAAGAACTGGTGGAAACGCGCCGCGGGCAGCCTTACGTCTGCCCGATTCCGGCGGATGTGCTGCCCTCGTTCATGCGAAAGTAATTGCTGGGAGCGGGGCGGCGCAAGGCCGCCCCGGTTGCCGTCAGGCCGGCAAGGACGGCGCGTATTGCGCGTCCGAATTGACCTTCGCGTGGAACTCCACCACCTTGCGCACTACCTTCACGGGATCGTCTTCGATGATGAAGAGATCCAGGTCGTGCGCGCCTATCATGCCATTGGCCAGCACCTGGCCGCCCAGCCATTCGACCAGGCCGGACCAGTACTCGCTGCCCACCAGCACGATGGGAGCGGCGGGGACCTTGCCCGTCTGGATGAGCGTCAGTGCTTCGAAGAGTTCATCCAGAGTACCGAAACCGCCAGGCATCGCCACATAGGCGAAGCTGTGCATGAAGAAGGTTGCCTTGCGCGAGAAAAAATACTCGAATGACAGGCTGATGGTTTGGTATTCGTTGTTGTGCGCTTCGTGGGGCAGGCTGATGTTCAGACCGATGCTGGTGCCGCCTGCTTCGAACGCGCCCTTGTTGGCTGCCTCCATGATGCCGGGACCGCCGCCGGCGATCACCGCGAAACCCGCTTCCGCCAGAGCGGCGGAAATTGCGACGGTGGTTTCATAGTGGGGGGAATTACGGCTGACTCGCGCACTGCCGAAGACGCTGACAGCAGGCCCGATGTTCGCGAGCTTGTCTGCCGCCGTCCGTATCTCTGACATAATCAGCGGAATTTGTTTGTTGGCGGGTGTTTCCGCAGCTATTGCCATATCTGCCTTTGTAACCATGAAAAAAACCTTATTACTGGTCGACGGTTCAAGTTACTTGTACCGCGCTTTCCACGCTATGCCTGATTTGCGCAACGCGCAAGGCGAACCCACGGGGGCGCTCTACGGCGTGGTGAATATGCTGCGCAAACTTGTCTCTGATCATAAGGCAGAGTATGCCGCATGTATTTTCGATGCCCGCGGCAAGACCTTCCGTGACGATCTCTATCCGGAATACAAGTCGCACCGCCCGCCCATGCCGGAAGACCTGGCTGCGCAGATCGAGCCTATCCACCGAGCGGTGCGCGCGCTGGGCTGGCCGGTGCTGGCCATCGAAGGCGTCGAGGCCGACGATGTGATCGGCACCCTGGCCAAACGCGCTGCCGAGCACGACGTGCACACCATCGTGTCCACCGGCGACAAGGACCTGGCGCAGTTGGTCAACAGCCATGTCACCCTGGTCAATACGATGACGGGCGAAGTGCTGGACGAGGCCGGCGTGGTCAACAAGTTCGGCGTTCCGCCCGACCGCATCGTGGACTACCTGATGCTGGTGGGCGACACGGTGGACAATGTTCCCGGCGTGACCAAGGTGGGCCCCAAGACCGCCGTCAAATGGCTTACGGAATTCGGCTCGATAGACAAGCTGGTGGAAGGCGCTGAAGACATCAAGGGCGTGGCGGGCAGCAACCTGCGCGAAGCCATTCCCAACTTCCCGCTGACGCGCCAGCTGCTGACCGTGAAGTACGACTGCGACCTGGCCGGCCATGTGGACGCCGTGGACGACCTGACGCCGCGCCCGCGCGATGATGCGACGCTGACCGAACTTTATGAACGCTACGGTTTCCGCACCTGGCTGCGCGACCTGACCGGCGACGCCGAGCGCGTGCCGGCGGGCGACGCCCGCGTTGCGCACGAGGCGCCCGCCGCGCCTGTGGAACTCGATTATCAGATCATTTCCGATTGGGCCGCGTTCGATGCCTGGATGGAAAAGCTGAAAGACGCGCCCCTGGTCGCGCTGGACACCGAGACCACCTCGCTGGACGAAATGCAGGCCAGGATGGTGGGCATGTCGCTGGCGGTATCGCCCGGCGTGGCGTGCTACATCCCGGTCGCGCACCGCGGCCCGGACAACGCGCCGCAACTGCCCAAGGCCGAGGTGCTGGCGCGCCTGAAGCCCTGGCTGGAGGATGCGTCGCGCGCCAAGCTGTTGCACCACGCCAAGTACGATGCGCACGTGTTTGCCAACGAAGGCATCCATCTGGCCGGCATCACCGAAGACACGATGCTGCAGGCTTACGTGCTGGAATCGCACCGCGGCGTGGGCCTGAACGACCTGGCCCAGCGCTACCTGGGCCGCGGCGGCGTGTCCTACGAGGACCTCTGCGGCAAGGGCGCCAAGCAGATCGGCTTCGATGAAGTGGCGGTCGACAAGGCCGGCCATTACGCCGCCGAGGACTCGGACTTCACCTTGCAACTGCACCAGGTGCTGCGCCCGATGGTGGCAGCCGATGAAGGGTTGAACCGCATCTACCTGCTGGAAATGCAGGTGTCCTCGGTGCTGACCACGGTCGAGCGCAATGGCGTCAAGGTGGATGCCGCGGAACTCGGTCGCCAGAGCCACAAGCTGGGCCAGGAAATGCTGCTGCTGGAACAGAAGGCCTATGAACTGGCCGGCCAGCCCTTCAACCTGAATTCCCCCAAGCAATTGGGTGAGATCCTGTTCGGCCGCATGCAACTGCCGGTGGTGCGCAAGACCGCCAGCGGCGCGCCGTCCACCGACGAAGAGGTGCTGAGCAAGCTGGCGCAGGACTATCCGCTGCCGCAGGTTCTGCTGGAGTACCGCGGCCTGTCCAAACTGAAGTCCACCTACACGGACAAGCTGCCGCGCATGATCAACCCGGACACCGGGCGGGTGCACACGCATTACTCGCAGGCCGCGGTGATCACGGGCCGCCTGGCTTCGTCCGATCCGAACCTGCAGAACATCCCTGTGCGCACTGCAGCCGGCCGGCGCGTGCGCGAGGCGTTCATCGCCGAACAGGGCATGCTGTTGTCGGCGGACTATTCCCAGATCGAGCTGCGCATCATGGCGCACGTCTCGGACGACGCCAACCTGCAGCGCGCCTTCGCCGCCGGCGAGGACATCCACCGCGCCACGGCCTCCGAAGTGTTCGGCGTGTCGCTGGCCGATGTCTCCACCGAACAGCGCCGCGCCGCCAAGGCCATCAACTTCGGCCTGATCTACGGCATGGGGGTGTTCGGCCTGGCGTCCAACCTGGGCATCACCCGCGATGCCGCGCAGGCCTACATCGACCGCTATTTCGCCCGCTACCCCGGCGTGGCGATGTACATGGACGATACCCGCCGCCGCGCGCGCGAGCAGGGCTACGTGGAAACCGTCTTCGGGCGCCGCCTGCAGCTGCCGGAAATCCGCGGCGCCTCCGGCCCGCGCCGCCAGGCGGCCGAACGCGCCGCCATCAACGCGCCCATGCAGGGCACGGCGGCCGACCTGATCAAGATGGCCATGATCGCGGTGCAGGACTGGCTGGAAGCCGAAAAGTTGCAGACGCGCATGATCATGCAGGTGCACGATGAACTGGTACTGGAAGCGCCCGACGCCGAACTGGAACGGGTCAAGGAAGCGCTGCCGCGCCTGATGTGCGATGTGGCATCCCTGCGCGTGCCGCTGGTGGCCGAGGTGGGCATGGGCAAGAACTGGGAGCAGGCCCACTAGGGCCGGAAGCACCCCGTCGGCAGGAAGCGTGGGCCGCCCCGGGGCGGCCCATTTCCGTTTTTGGATTTGAAACAATATAATGTTGCGCTTCCCCCGCCTCTAAAGCGTCCCCCCAAAATGTTGCTGCTCTGGATTTTGCTCGCCACCGTCACCGGCGGGCTTATCGCCGTCCTGGTCGCCAGCTGGCTGGCCTACAAGGTTTTCGCGCAGTACCTGCACCACATGGTCAGCCTGTCGGTGGGGGTGCTGCTGTCGGTGGCCCTGCTGCATCTGCTGCCCGAGGCCTTCGAGACCGGCGTGGGCGATGCCCACGTGCTATTCGGCCTGATGCTGGCGTCCTTGATCGGCTTCTTCGTGCTGGAGAAGATCGCGCTGCTGCGGCACAGCCATCACCACGAGGGCGACGGCCACCACCACCACAAGGGCCACGACCGCCACGAGGCGGGCCGGGGCGGCGTGCTGATCCTGATCGGCAGTTCGCTGCATAACCTGTGCGACGGCGTGCTGGTGGCGGCGGCCTTTCTGACCGACCCGCTGCTGGGCGTGCTGACCGCGGCTTCCATCATCGTCCACGAAGTGCCGCACAAGCTGGGTGACTTCGTGGTGCTGCTCAACGCGGGCCTGGCGCGCCGCCGCGCGTTCTCGCTGATCCTCTTCACCAGCTTGTGTTCAGCCGTGGGCGGCATAATAGGGTACTTCGTGCTGCAGCAGGCGCAGGAGTGGGTGCCGTATGTACTGGTGGTTGCAGCCAGCAGCTTCCTCTATATCTCGGTGGCCGACCTGATGCCGCAAATGCACGAACGGGTATCCCTGGCCGATGCCGTCCCGCAGTTGCTGCTGGTCGGCGTGGGCGTGGCGCTGATCTACAGCGTCACCACGGCGATGCACCACGGGCACGACCATGAGGCCGAAACCGGCCAGGGCGCGCCGCAAGTGGAGCATGTCCACCGGCACTAGGATCGGCGCGGGGCCATGCAGGCGCTGGCGGGATATCCGGCTTGGTTGATCATCCCTACACAGGAGTTCTTCATGAGTTTTTCCGCCGCAGCCGGCAATGTCGCGCCCACCGTGATCCATACGGACACCCAGGGGCTGGTCCACGGAGATTTCAAGCTGCCCGTGGCCGACGGCACGATCGCCGCCTATTACGCCGCGCCCGAAGGCAAGCGCGACCTGCCCATCGTGCTGGTGGTGCAGGAAATCTTCGGCGTGCACGAGCACATCAAGGACCTGTGCCGCCGGGTCGCCAAGGCCGGCTACCTCGCCGTCGCCGCCAATCTCTACGAACGCCAGGGCGACGCCTCGGTCTACACCGACATCCCCAAACTCATCGCCGAACTGGTCAGCAAGGTGCCGGACGAGCAGGTCTTTGCCGACCTGGACGCCAGCGTGGCCTGGGCGGCCGCGCACGGCGGTGACGTCAAGCGCGTGGCCGTGACGGGCTTCTGCTGGGGCGGCCGCCTGACCTGGATGTACGCCGCGCACAATCCCGACGTGAAGGCGGGCGTGGCCTGGTACGGCAAGCTCAGCGTGGGCCATGGCCCGCTGATCAAGCGTTTCGCCTTCGATGTGGTCAACGACCTGCACGCGCCGGTGCTGGGCCTGTACGGCGGCAAGGACGCCAGCATCCCGCTGGCCGATGTCGAAACCATGAAGGCCAAGCTGGCCGACGGCAACGACAACGCCCGGCGCTCGGAATTCGTGGTGTACCCCGAGGCCGACCACGCCTTCCTGGCGGACTATCGCGCCAGCTACAAGGCCGAGGCCGCGCAGGACGGCTGGAAGCGCATGCTGGAGTGGTTCAAGCGTTATTTGTAGGATGCCGGGCAGCGAAAACTGCCCGGGCGCACAGTTGAAAAAGCCGACCAGAAGGTCGGCTTTTTCATGCTGCTCAGTTGCCGGCTTCGCGCAGGCGGCTGGGCAGCAGCTCGCCGTGGCGAGCCAGCAGAGGGTAGGCGGCCGCCCCCACCAGATGGGAATTGATGCCCTTCATGTCGCGCAGGATATCCAGGTACAGCGCGCCCACCTCGGCGGCATCGACCTCGCCCCCTTTGATTTTCTGCAGGTGCGTGTCCGCCGCGTTGGTCTCGATCGAGCGGAAGCGCGCTTTTTCGCCTGCCAGCGCACGGGCCTGGCGCAGGTCGTCGTTGACGAACAGGGCGGCGGCGGTGCGCTGGTTGGAGATAAGCTGGCCCAGCGTGTCGTCCAGGCTGGCGCGCTGCTCGGGCGAAAAGACCCAGCCCTGCTTGCGCAGTTTGCCGATGTGGCTGAGCAGGCCGTGGTTGGCGATGTCGCCGGCATGGCCGATATTGCTGGTGAAGGCCAGGATGTCGTCCAGGCGCTGGATGTCCTCGCGCGTCATGTTCTCCTGGTCCAGGGTGGCCAGGTAGGTCGTGATGGCGTTCTCCAGCTTGTCCAGCGCGGCGTCCAACTGGCGCGCCTGCACCATGCGGTGGCGGTTGTCACGCTTGAAGCCGGCGCGGGCGTAGAGCAGCAGGGTCTGCAGCATGTCGGCCATGCGCAGGGCTTCGCGCGCCGCGTTGCCCAGGGCCACGGCCGGCACGTCGTGGGCCCATTCGTCCAGGTACTGGGGGCGCGACGGATCGTTCGGATCCGCGCGCTTGGGCAGCCAGCGGGTCAGCAGGGCGGCGTAGGGCGTCAGCAGCGGCAGGAACACCAGCGCGATGACGGCGTTGAACAGCGTGTGGAAGTTGGCCACGGCGCGGGCCGGGTCGGATGCCAGTTCGCTCATCATCGGCTGCAGGTAGGGCAGCAGCATCAGGCCGGCCAGCACGCCCAGCACCCGCGTCAGCAGGTTGCCCAGCGGCAGGCGGCGGGCGGCGGGGTCGTCGCCGGTCACGCCTTCGATCATGGGGTTGATGGCGGTGCCCAGGTTGGCCCCCAGCACCAGCGCAAACGCGACGTGAGGCGCCACCATGTGATGGCTGGCCAGGGACATGACCAGCACCACCACGGCCACGCTGGAATGTGCCGCCCAGGTGAAGGCGGCCGCCAACAGCACGGTAGCCACGGGTTGGGTCGACAGCGCGTCCAGGATCATGCCCAGCATGGGCGCGGTCTGGAACGGCTGGAACAGTTCGACCAGTTGGTGCAGCGACAGCAGCAAGAGGCCCAGGCCGATGAAGACCCGGCCCAGATCGCGGGTGCGCCCCGGCGGATAGCGGCGGAACATCCACACGCCCACCAGGATCAGGATGGGGGCGAGGGAGGTCAGGTCGAAGGACAGCAGTTGGACGATCAGGGTGGTGCCGACGTTGGCGCCCAGCATGGCGGCCAGGGCCGGCGCCAGGCCGACGACCCCGCCGGCCGCGAAGCCGGTGATCATCAGGCCGGTAGCCGTGCTGCTCTGCAATGCGGCGGTGATGCCGAGCCCGGCGGCGAAGGCCCGCAGCCGGGTGCCGAGCGCCTTGCCCAATGCCGCGCCCAGCGCGGCCCCGAAGGCGCGCTGCACGCCTGTTTGGACCATGTGCACGCCCCACAGGAGGAGGGCGACGTAGCCGGCGAAGTCAAGCAGGGTAATGAGTCCGGACATCCTGGCGTGTTTCCATTCTTTTATGACAAGTAATAATTCTGTAATGATCGCATGCGCGGTGCTGCCGGGGGAACCTGTCCCCGCAATACAGCATACGCCTGCCGGGGCTTTGCTGCGTGCGGCTTTGCCAGCGCGTATCATTGACTGATCATTTGCAGATGCACTGGAGTTTTGCGTGGCCGTTTCCGTATTCGACCTGTTCAAGATAGGCATAGGCCCGTCTAGCTCCCATACGGTGGGACCCATGCGGGCCGCCCTGTTGTTCGCGCAAGGCCTGGAACGCGACGGGCTCATGCCCAGCGTGGCCGCGGTGCGCGCCGAGCTCTACGGGTCGCTGGGCGCCACTGGCAAGGGCCACGGCACCGACAAGGGCGTGCTGCTGGGCCTGATGGGCGAAGCGCCCGACACCGTCGACCCTGCCGCCATTGCCGGCATGGTCGCGTCGGTGCGCGCCAGCCGCCAGTTGCCGCTGTTGGGACGCCATCCGGTTCCTTTCATCGAAAAGGAACACATGATGTTCTACCGCCGCGAAGCCATGGCGGAGCATCCTAACGGCATGAAGTTTCACGCCTTTGACGCCAATGGCGAGTCGCTGCGCGAGGCCCGCTACCTGTCGGTGGGTGGCGGCTTCGTGGTGACGGCCGGCGCGTCCAACAGCCAGGTCATCGCCGCGCACGACCAATTGCCGTACCCGTTCCGCATGGGCCGCGAGCTGATGGCCATGTGCCGCGAGAACGGCCTGACGGTGGCGCAGCTGATGATGAAGAACGAGCTGACCTGGCGCGACGAGGCCGAGGTGCACGCCGGGCTGGACCGCATCTGGCAGGTGATGCAGGACTGCGTGTCGCGCGGCTGTGGCATCAATTACCCCGAAGCGGACGGCGAGTTGCCCGGCCCCTTGCGCGTGCGCCGCCGCGCGCCCGAGCTGTACCGCAATCTGACTCAGCGCGCCGAGCGCACGCTGTCCGATCCCCTGTCCGTGATGGACTGGGTCAATCTGTACGCCATGGCGGTCAACGAAGAGAACGCCGCGGGCGGGCGCGTGGTGACGGCGCCGACCAACGGCGCGGCCGGCATCATCCCCGCCGTGCTGCACTACTACGACCGCTTCGTGCCCGGCTCCAACCGCGAGGGCGTGCGCGATTTCCTGCTGACCGCGGCGGCCGTGGGCCTGCTGTACAAGTACAACGCCTCGCTGTCGGGCGCCGAGGTCGGCTGCCAGGGCGAGGTCGGCGTGGCTTGCTCGATGGCGGCGGGCGGCCTGGCCGCGGCCCTGGGCGGCACGGTCGAACAGGTCGAGAACGCGGCCGAGATCGGCATGGAGCACAACCTGGGCCTGACCTGCGACCCCGTGGGCGGCCTGGTCCAGATTCCCTGTATCGAGCGCAATGCCATGGCCTCCATCAAGGCCGTGAACGCCGCCCGCATGGCGCTGCGCGGCGACGGCCAGCATTACGTGTCGCTGGATTCCGTCATCAAGACCATGCGCGAAACCGGCGCCGACATGAAGACCAAGTACAAGGAAACCGCGCGCGGCGGGCTGGCGGTGAACATCGTCGAGTGCTGAGCGGTCCGCGGGGCGAGCGCCCAAGAAAAAGCCCCTCCGCGGAGGGGCTTTTTACTGGCCGCGAGGCTTAGGCCACGCGGGCGTTTTGCAGCGCGGCGATGCGGGCCGGGATCGGCGGGTGCGAGGCGAACATCGCGGCCAGGCCGCCCTTGCCGGTGATGCCCGAGGCCTCGAAGGACTTGGGCAGCTCGCCCGGCTCCAGGCCGCCCAGGCGGGCCAGGGCGCGGATCATGGGTTCGCGGGCGCCCATCAGGTGGGCCGAGCCGGCGTCGGCACGGTACTCGCGCTGGCGCGAGAACCAGGCCACGATGATCGAGGCCAGGACGCCGAAAATGATCTCACAGACCAGCACGGTGATGTAGTAGCCCGGGCCGATGCCGCGCTCGTTCTTGAACACCACGCGGTCGATGAAGTAGCCGACCACGCGGGCCAGGAACACGACGAAGGTGTTCACCACGCCCTGGATCAGGGTCAGCGTGACCATGTCGCCGTTGGCGATGTGGGCGACCTCGTGCGCCAGCACGGCGGCGACTTCTTCTTCGCTCATGCTTTCCAGCAGGCCCGTCGACACGGCGACCAGCGAGTCGTTCTTGAACGCGCCGGTGGCGAACGCGTTGGGCGCGCCTTCATAGATGGCGACTTCCGGGCGGCCGATGCCGGCGCGGTCGGCCAGCTGGTGCACGGTGTCGACCAGCCAGGCTTCGCGCTGGTTGCGGGGCGAGTTCGGGTCCAGCACTTGCGCGCCGGTGCTCCACTTGGCCATGGGCTTGCTGATCAAGAGCGAGATGATCGCGCCGGTGAAGCCCACCACCACCGAGAAGATCAGCAGGGCGTTGAGGTTCAGGCCGTTGGCGGTGATGTACCGGTCCACGCCCAGGATGCGTAGCGTGGCCGACAGCACCAGCATGACAGCCAGGTTGGTGATGACGAAAAGGACGATGCGTTTCATGTTTTTTGTGTTCCTCTGCGAGCAGGATATGCCGGGATTCGACACTGCGGCGGCCCGCCAGTTCCCCGACTCGCCGGCGCCGCTTCCGGTGACGGAGAGTATAGTATCGCTTTCCCTTATTCCTCTTCACTTTTCCCTTAGCGTAGACCCCCATGCAGGCACTCTGGATGTTGCTGGCGTCCGCCATGTTCGCCATCATGGGTTCGTTCGTGAAGCTCGGCACCGAACACGGCGCCTCGCTGCCGCAAGTCGTGCTCTTTCGCGGGCTGCCCTCGGTCATCCTGCTGCTGATCTGGGCCCGCGCCGGCCGCCAGTCCATCATCCCCGTCAGCTGGAAACTCCACCTGTGGCGCAACCTGTCCGGCGTCACCTCGATGTGGCTGGGTTTCTTCGCCATCGCCCATCTGCCCCTGGCCACGGCCACCAGCCTGAACTACACGGCGCCGCTGTTCATCGCCTGTTGGATGCTGGGCTGGGGCGGCGCGCAGCGGGATTCCGTGCGCATCGTGGCGGTGGCGCTGGGGTTCCTGGGCGTGATCGCGGTGCTGCGGCCCAGCATCAACGAGGATCAGTGGCTGGCCGCCTTGCTGGGGATGACCGCCGGCGCCATGTCGGCCATCGCCATGATGCAGATCCGCCAGTTGGGCCGGGTCGGCGAACCCGAATGGCGCACCGTGCTGTTCTTCTCCGTGGCCGTTTGCGTGTCCAGCCTGGCCGGCCTGTTGTTCGAGGGCTGGGGCCACGCCGACTGGACCGGCTATCTGTCGCTGCTGGGCGTGGGCGTGACGGGCCTGTTCGGCCAGTTGGCCATGACCCGTGCCTTCGGCCTGGGGTCGGCGCTGCTGACGGCGGCGTTGCAATACAGCACCATCATCTTCGCGGCCTTGCTGGGCATGGGTGTCTGGGGCGAGCAGCTGGACGCCCTGGCCTGGGCCGGCATGGGCCTGATCATTTTCGCGGGCCTGCTGTCGATATGGCGCACCATGCGCGATCCCAAGCCAGCCTGACCAGCGGTCTCCACACCCCCTTGCAGGAGCACACCGAATGACGATGACCCTGATTTCCGCCGCCGACCTGGCCGCGCGCCTGGAGGCGCCCGACGTGCGCGTGTTCGATGTGCGCCACGACCTGAGCAATCACGCGGCGGGCCGTCAGGCCTATGATGCCGGCCATATTCCCGGCGCCCGCTACCTGGACCACGAAACCGAGCTGGCCGCGGCCCGCAGCGGCAAGAACGGCCGCCATCCGCTGCCCTCGCGCGCCGCGTTTGGCGCGCTCATGGCCGCCCATGGCGTGACGCCCCGGACCCTGGTGGTGGCGTATGACGCCAGCGGCGGCATGTACGCCGCGCACCTGTGGTGGATGCTGCGCTGGCTCGGACACGACCAGGTGGCCGTGCTGGACGGCGGCTGGCAGGGTTGGACCGCCGCCGGGCTGCCGACCACGACCGAAGCCGTTGCAGCCGTGCGCGCGGGCGAGCCGGTCGAGCCGGGCCCCTCGCTGGCCGGCTCGGTGGACGCCCAGGCGGTGCTGGACAATATTTCCCGTCCGGCTTTCACCGTGATCGATGCTCGCGCGGCCAACCGCTATCGCGGCGAGGTCGAGCCCATGGACCCGGTGGCCGGCCATATCCCGGGCGCCCTGAACCGTCCCAACGGTGAGAACCTCCAGGCCGACGGCCGCTTCAAGCCGGCCGCGCAGTTGCGCGAGGAATTCGCCAGCCTGCTGGATGGCCGTGATCCCGCAGCCATCGTGCACCAGTGCGGCTCGGGCATCACGGCCTGCCACAATCTGTTGTCCATGGAGATCGCGGGCCTGTCGGGTTCGCGGCTGTATCCCGGGTCCTGGAGCGAGTGGTGCAGCGACCCCTCCCGCCCGGTGGCCAAGGGCGCGTAGGTTCCGAAAGCCGGGGCGCAACGCCCTGGTTTTTTTTGCGGGAATCCGCGGGGACATGGCGGGGCAGTGCGCCGGACGCCGTCGCGAAGGGCGTTGCTTCCTAGCGCCTGGAGCGGCCGTCGGGCTTGGCCGCCTTGGCGTCCGCGAACACTCTTGAGCAAAGAAAGTCCACCAGCGCCCGCACTTTCGGCGACGGGTGCTTGCTGGCGGGCCAGAGCACGTGGAAGACGTTGGTGCGCTCCACATGCCCCGCCAGCACCGGTACCAGGCTGCCGTCCGCCAGGGGTTCGCGGATGGAGAAATCCGGCAGGTAGGCGATGCCCAGCCCTTGCAGCGCGAAGCAGGCGCGCGTTTCGATGTTGTTGCAGATCATCGAGACGGGCAGTTGCAGTTCGGGCTCGCCGGCCGCTTGTCGCAGCGCCCAGGTCTCCAGCTTGCCGCTGCTGGGAAAGCGGTAATGCAGGCAGCTGTGCCGCAACAGATCGGCCGGCACCTTGGGTGTGCCCCGGTTTGCCAGGTAGCCGGGCGAGGCGACCAGCAGGATCTGGAAGGCGCCCAGGCGGCGGGCCGACAGCCGGGAGTCGGCCGGTTCGCCCGTGCGCACCACGGCGTCGAAACCTTCCTCGATGACGTCGACCATGCGGTCGGTGAAGTCCAGGTCGAGTTCGATGTCGGGATACTCGCGCATGAATTCGCCCAGCACCGGCAGCACCAGCCCGCTGACCAGCGGCAGGCTGACGCGCAAGCGTCCGCGCGGCGCGCCGGCGGCTTGCGATAGCTCCAGTTCGGCCGCCTCGATCTCGGCCAGGATGCGGCGGCTGCGCTCCAGGAACAGCGCGCCTTCGGCCGTCAGGGTGACGCTGCGCGTGCTGCGGTGGAACAGGCGCACGCCGAGCTTTTCCTCCAGCCGCGCGACGCTCTTGCCGATGGCGGATGCCGACACGCCCAGCAGCCGGCCGGCGGCGACGAAGCTGCGCGTTTCGGCAACCTGCACAAACACGACGAAGCCATTCAGGCTGTCCATTGCTTACCTCGATTGCGGACGGTTTGTTCCGCATAAGAAGGAAATGTAGCCTACTTTTTCTTTAATCATGGGGCTTCTATCGTCTGGGCACCGCAGATTGAGCCGAGGTGCCAACCATGAAACACTCCACATTTTCCTTGCGCCAGCGCACGCCGCCCGCGCATCTTCCCGCCCGGATCCAGGCGGTCGTCCAGCAGGCGTTGGACGACAGGCGATTGGTCGGCGCCGTCGTGCTGGTAGCTCGCGACGGCGAGCTGATCCACCAGTTGGCCGCGGGCCATGCCGACCGCGAAAGCGCGCGTCCCATGGCGCTGGATACGGTCTTCCGGCTGGCCTCCGTGAGCAAGCCGATCGTCTCCAGCGCTGCGCTGGCGCTGGTGGCGCAAGGCCGGCTTGAGCTGGACGCCAGCATCGGCCGCTGGCTGCCCGAGTTCCAGCCCAGGCTGGCCGATGGCCGCCCGGCTCGCATCACGGCGCGGCAATTGCTGAGCCACACGGCAGGCCTGGGCTACCGCTTCTTCGAAACCGATGCGCATGGACCCTATGCGCAGGCCGGCGTGTCGGACGGCATGGACGCGTCCGACCGCAGCCTGCAGGAAAACCTGCGCCGCCTCGCCGGCGTGCCGCTGCTGTATGAGCCGGGCACGGCCTGGGGGTACTCGCTGGCGACCGACGTGTTGGGCGCGCTGATCGAACGCATCGAGGACACGACGCTGGACGACGCGGTGCGGCGCAGGGTAACCGGTCCGTTGGGCATGACCGATACGGGTTTCGTCGCGCGCGATCCGCAGCGCGTGGCCACCGCCTATGTGAACGGCTCGCCGCAACCGCAGCGCCTGGCCGAGGGCGAGACGGTCGCGGTTTTCGATGGCACGGTCGGCATCGCATACAGTCCGGCCCGCATCTTCGATGCGGGGGCCTACCCTTCGGGCGGCGCGGGCATGGCGGGCACCGCCGGAGATTTCCTGCGGCTGCTGGAAACCTTGCGCCAGGGAGGCGGCGCGCTCCTGCCCGGCGAGCTGGTCGCGGAGATGGGGCGTGACCAGACAGGCGGCCGGGAACTGCCCAATGCGCCGGGCTTCGGTTTTGGCCTGGGCTTTTCAGTGCTGCGCGACCCCGTCGCCGCTGCCTCGCCGGAATCGCCTGGCACCTGGCGCTGGGGCGGCGCCTACGGCCATTCATGGTTCGTGGATCAGGCGCAGGGCCTGAGCGTGGTCGCCTTCACCAACACGCTGTATGAAGGCATGTCCGGCCGCTACGTCGCCGATCTGCGCGATGCGGCCTATGGCGCGCTGGAGTCCGGTCGATGAGCGCCGCCCATCATGACCGCCTGCCGCTGGGCGCCTTGCTGGCGCTGGCCATGGCGGGCTTCATCACGATCCTGACCGAGGCGCTGCCGGCCGGGCTGCTGCCGCAGATGGCGCAGGGCCTGGCCGTGTCGCAGGCCCGCATCGGCCAGACCGTCACGATTTATGCAATCGGTTCGCTGGTGGCGGCGATCCCGTTGGTCGCCGCCACCCGGGGCGTGCGGCGGCGTCCGCTGCTGTTGGCGGCGATCGCCGGGTTCGTGCTGGCCAATACGGTGACCGCGCTGTCGTCCAGCTATGTGCTGACCCTGGCCGCGCGCTTCCTGGCCGGCGTGTCGGCGGGGCTGTTGTGGGCGCTGCTGGCGGGCTACGCCGCGCGCATGGTGCCCGCGCATCAGCAGGGCCGCGCGATCGCGGTGGCGATGCTGGGCGCGCCGCTGGCGCTGTCGCTGGGCGTTCCGGCCGGAACCTTCCTGGGGGCGCTGTGGGGCTGGCGCATCGGCTTCGGCATCATGAGCCTGCTGGCGGTGCTGCTGATGGTCTGGGTGCGCTTGCGGGTGCCGGACTTTGCGGGACAAGCCCGGGGCCGGCAACTGCCGCTGCGACGCGTGTTCCTGCTGCCCGGCGTGCGTGCGGTGCTGTTCGCGGTGCTGGCTTTCGTGTTGGCGCACAACATTCTCTACATCTACATTGCGCCGTTCCTGGCATCGCTGGGGATGGCCGCAAGCACCGAGCTGGTGCTGCTGGTGTTCGGACTGAGCTCCCTCGTCGGCATCTGGGTGGTCGGGACGCTGATCGACCGCCATTTGCGTGTGCTGACCCTGGCCTGCATCAGCCTGTTCGGCCTGGCTGCGCTGGCGCTGGGCATCGCGGGCGCCATGCCGGTCATGGTCTATCTGGCGGTGGGCGCCTGGGGCGTGGCGTTCGGCGGCTCGCCGACGCTGTTCCAGACGGCGTTGGCCAAGACGGCGGGCGATGCCGCCGACGTTGCGCAGTCCATGCTGGTCACCGCCTGGAATACGGCGATTGCCGCGGGCGGCGTGGTCGGCGGCGTGCTGCTCGAACGCTTGGGCGTGGCGGCGTTCGTGCCGGCGCTACTGGTGTTGCTGGCGGCGACCCTGGTGGTCGCCTGGGCCGCCAGGACGCACGGCTTTCCGGCCAGCCCTACCAGATGGCAGCCAGCTTGACCCGCCCGGAGATGCTCTCGGCGATCTCCAGGAAGTGGTCCAGGGGCGGCGTGGCCAGGCCGGGAACCTTGGCCATGTCGTCCCAACGCCTCAGGCGGATCGCGTCCGGCGCGCCCGGCATGCTCGCGAAATCCACCGCCTGGCCCGCATCGAAACTGCCCCCCTGCAGCGCCAGGCTGCGTTTCGAATCTTCTGAGAGCGACGCTTCATATTGCGGTTCCACATAGCAGAGGTAGCGCTTGGCCTCCACGTGCAGGCGGATAGGGTCCAGCACCGCCGGGCTGAACAGGCCGCGCAGGAAGGGCAGGACGAAATACTGGTGCTTGTCGTCGAGGCCGCGCAGCGTGGGCGTGCCCGGCCGGTCGGCGATGAGATGGCCCAGGTCGTGCAGCAGGCAGGCAGTGATCAGGTGGGCGCCGGCGCCGTTGCGTTCGGCCAGCGCCGCGGTCTGCAGCGCATGCCGCAGGTGGCTGACGGATTCGCCGTCATAGGCGCGGTGCCCGCGCTCCAGGAAAATCTGTTCGATATCTTGCAAGGTCAAGGCCATGGTTGTCTCCTGAGTGGCCGCATAGGGGAGGGCGGCGCTCAGCCGGCGGCTGGCGCCATCTCCAGAAAGCGCGCGATAAGCTGCACCGGTTGGCGCTCGCGCAGGCAGTACAGGTATTCGTGCATCACGATGCCGGCGCCCTCGATGTCCAGGGCCGCCAGTTCGGGGTGGGAAGGAATTTCGCGCGAGGGGATCAGGCTGATCCCCAGGCCGCACAGGATGGCCTGGCGGATCGATTCGCGGCTGCCGATCTCCAGCGTGCGGCGCACCGTGACGCCGGCCGCCTGCAAGGCGTCCTCCGTCAGCTGCCGCGTCATGGAGCCGGGTTCGCGCAACAGCAGCGCGTGTTCGGCCAGGTCGGCCAGGCGGACCTGGCGCTGGCGTGCCAGCGGGTGATCGCGATGCGCCACCACCCGGATGGGGTCGGCGGCGATCATGCGCCGGTACAGATGCTTGTCATCCATCAGAAAGGATGAGGTGGCAATCTCGATGCGATAGTCATGCAGCGCGTGCAGCATGGTCTGCGAATTGCCGATGGTCAGCGTCAGGTCTATGCCGGGGTAGCGCTGGTTGTAGGCGCGCACCGTGTCCATGATGTAGTAGGGGCCAGTGGCGCCGATGCGCAGATTGCCTTCGCGCAGGTCGCTGGCGTCGCGCAGCCGGAAGTCGATCTCGGTTTCCTGCTGCACCAGCTTCTCCACCATGGGCATCAGGCTGTGGCCGGCGTCCGACAGGCGCATGCCGCGCCCCTGGCGGTGGAACAGCTCGACGCCGTAACGCGACTCCAGCTGGCGCAGTTGCCCCGTCACCGTGGGCTGGCTGACGCCCAGTTGGGCGGCGGCCTTGGTGACGGTGCCGCAGCGGGCGACGGCATAGAAGGATTTGAGTTCGGCGACAAGCACGGTGCAGGAGGCGGAATAGGGGCGCAATGCGCAAGACCGCCAGTACACCAAAATAATTTGATGTTTTTATTACTGCATTTGCGCGAAGTGTCATAAACACTCAATACGCGTCTTCCATACTGCCTCCGTTCCCAAACCGGAGGCCCCATGGCCGAACGCGAACCCGCATTTCTCTCTGTCAGGCATCTGGTGAAGCGCTTTGGCAGCCATACCGCGCTGTCGGACGTCTCGCTCGACATCCGCGCCGGGGAGCTGGTGTGCCTGCTGGGCCCCTCGGGCTGCGGCAAGACCACCTTGCTGCGCGCCATCGCCGGCCTGGAGCGCCAGGACAGCGGCACCATCGTGCTGTCCGGCCGCGACATCTCGCACGCCGAACCGCAGGCGCGCGATTACGGCATCCTGTTCCAGTCCTATGCGCTGTTTCCCAACCTGACGGTGGCCCAGAACGTGGCCTACGGCCTGAGCGGCAAGCGCGCGCACCGCAACCACGTCGCCAACCGCGTCGACGAAATGCTGACGCTGGTTGGCCTGGCCGGCGCGGCCGACAAATACCCGGGACAGATCTCGGGCGGGCAGCAGCAGCGCGTGGCCCTGGCGCGCGCGCTGGCGCCGTCGCCGTCCCTGCTGTTGCTGGACGAGCCCATGTCGGCGCTGGACGCCCGCGTGCGCGAGCATCTGCGCATCGAACTGCGCGCCCTGCAGAAGCGCCTGTCGATCACCACGCTGATGGTCACGCACGACCAGGAAGAGGCCATGGTGATGGCCGACCGCATCGCCGTCATGAATGGCGGCATCATCGAGCAATACGGCACGCCGCGGGAACTCTACCGCCAGCCCGGCTCGGCCTTCATCGCCGATTTCGTGGGCGAGGCGAACTGGCTGCCGTTCGAACGCGTGGACGCGCACCGCGCCCGCGTCGGACGTCAGGAGCTGGCCGTGGACGAGGCGCTGGACGCCGCCAGCGGCAAGCTGTTCGTGCGCCCGGAAGCGGTGCGCGTCAGCACCGTGCGCCCGGACCAGCCCAACGCCATGCTGGCCGACGTGCTGGACGGCGTGTTCCTCGGCCGCGGCTACCGCCTGGCCCTGCGCCTGGAAGGCGTGCCCGGCAGCACGGTGCATTCCATCGTGTCCCCTGAAATCGGAGACGCCCTGCTGGGCCCTCACGCTGCCAGCCGCTGCTGGGTGGAGCTGCCGCGCCATGCGATACGCGCCTACGCTTGATCCCGCCATGAGCCGTTCCGCCAACGCGGCCACGCCGGCTGCTGGAAACATCACCGCGCCGGCGCTGGGCCGCCGTCCGCTGCCGGCCTGGATCGGCGCCCTCGGCCTTACCGCCGGGCAAGGCGCCCTGGCGCTGGGCCTGCTGCTGTTCCTGGCGCTGCCGCTGGCCGGGATCCTGCTCAAGTCCGTGACGGACAGCGACGGCGCATGGGCCGGGGTATCGGTGCTTGTCGGCATACTGGGCGCGGACGGATTCATGGGCATGGTCGCGCGCAGCCTGGCGGTGGGCGTCGTGACCACGCTGCTGGTGGTGCCCTGCGCCTACGGATTCGCTTACGGCCTGACGCGCACGCGCCTGCCGGGCAAGGGGCTGCTGCGCACCGTCGCCTTGCTGCCGTTGCTGGCGCCGTCGCTGCTGCCGGGCATCGCGCTGGTGTATCTGCTGGGCAACCAGGGCCTGCTCAAGGGCCTGACCGGCGGCGCCACCATCTATGGCTTTTGGGGCATCGTCGTGGGCGAAGCGTTCTATACCTTCCCGCACGCACTCATGATTCTCTTGACCGGACTGGCCCTGGCCGACGGCCGTCTCTATGACGCCGCGCGCGCCATGGGCGCAGGTCCCTGGCGCACCTTTTTGACGGTGACCCTGCCGGGCACCCGCTACGCCGTGTTCTCGGCCTGCTGCGTGGTGTTCACGCTGACGGTGACCGACTTCGGCGTGCCCAAGGTCGTGGGCGGCGATTACAACGTGCTGGCGATGGAGGCCTACAAGGCCGTGGTCGGGCAGCAGAATTTCCCCAAGGGCGCGGCCATCGGCATCTTGCTGCTGCTGCCCGCCATCCTGACCTTCGCGCTGGACCGCCGGCTGCGCGCCCGCCAGGGCGCCCAGCTCAGCGGCCGGGCCCAGCCCTACGCCGCTGGCGTCAATCGCCGCCGCGATGCCGCGTTCCTGGCGCTGGCCGGCGTGCTCGCGGCGTTCCTGCTGCTGATCATCGGCGTGGCGGTGTGGGCGTCCTTCGTGAAGATGTGGCCCTACAACTTGTCGATGTCGCTGCGTTCGTATGACTTCGACAATATGGACGGCGGCGGCTGGCTGGCCTGGCGCAACAGCCTGCAGCTGGCGTTCTGCACGGCCCTGGTCGGCACGGCCGTGGTCTTCACGGGCGCCTGGATGATGGAGAAGGTGCCTGCCCGCGGCACGCTCACGCGGGGCCTGCGCGGCATGGTCGGCATGCTGGCGCTGATGCCCATGGCCGTTCCCGGCCTGGTGCTGGGCCTGGGCTACATCTTCTTCTTCAACAGTCTGATGAACCCGTTGAACGTGCTGTACGGCACCATGCCGCTGCTGGTCCTGTGCACCATCGTCCACTTCTACACCAGCGCGCACCTCACGGCCGCCACCGCGCTCAATGCGCTGGACCCCGAATTCGAGGCGGCCTCCGCGTCGCTGAAAGTGCCGCGCCTGACGACCTTTCTGCGCGTGACGCTGCCGATGTGCCTGCCGGCCGCGCTGGACGTGGCCCGCTATCTGTTTGTTTCCGCCATGACGACGGTGTCGGCGGTAGTGTTCCTGTACAGCCCCTCGACGGTGCTGGCCGCGGTCGCGGTGCTGAACATGGACGATGCCGGTTTCATCGGTCCCGCCGCCGCCATGTGCACCGTGATCATGGCCAGTTCGGCCGTGGCCGCCCTGGTCCTGCACCTGGCCAGCCGCGCCCTGGTGGCGCGCAGCCAGGCCTGGCGCCGCCCCGTGGCCCATTGAACGATTTTTCAAGGATGACCCTCATGACTGTTTCGCCTTTGCCCGTCCGCCTGGAAGCGGTGATCTTCGACTGGGCCGGCACGCTGGTCGACTTTGGCTCCTTCGCGCCCACCAAGGTGTTCGTGGACGCGTTCTCGCAGTTCGGCGTGGAGATGTCGCTGGCGCAGGCCCGCGGCCCCATGGGCATGGGCAAGTGGGACCACATCCGCACGCTCTGCAACGATCCCGCGATCGCCGGCCAGTACCAGGCCCAGTTCGGCCGCCTGCCCACCGATGACGACGTGACCGCCATCTACGAACGCTTCCTGCCGATGCAGCTGGACAAGGTCGCCCAGTATTCGGCGGCGATCCCCGGCGCGGCCGAGCTGCTGCGCGCCCTGCGCCAGCGCGGCCTGAAGATAGGCTCGTGCTCGGGCTATCCCGCCAGCGTCATGCGCCGCGTGGTCGAGCGCGCCGCCTCCGAAGGCCTGGAGCCCGATTGCATCGTCGCCAGCGATGACGTGCCGCGCGCCCGCCCGGCGCCCGCGATGGCGCTGAAGAACGTGGTCGAGCTGGGCATCTCCGACGTTGCCGCCTGCGTCAAGGTCGACGACACCGCGCCCGGCATCGAGGAAGGACGCCGCGCCGGCATGTGGACCGTCGGCCTGCTGCTCTCGGGCAACGCCGCCGGCCTGACGCTGGAGGAGTACCTGAGCCTGGACGATGCGGGCCGCCAGAAGGCGCGCACCGCCGCCAGCCTGGAGCTGTCGCCCGCCGCCCCGCACTACCTGATCGACACCGTTGCCGACCTGCCCGGCGTGATCGCCGACATCGAATCCCGCTTGTCCGCAGGCCAGCGCCCCTAAACCCTCCACGACCTGTCTGCACCGCCTGACGGGGCCGGTTCCGGCCAGCCCCGCGGCCTTCCTCAGCCTTTTTCCGCCTACCCACGGAGTACTTCATGAATCGCTACAAGCTGCTTGCACTGGCCGCCGCCCTGACGGGCGTGATGGGCGCCGCCTCCGCCCAGACCACGCTGACGGTCTACACCGCGCTCGAAGCCGACCAGATCAAGGCCTACCAGGCCGCGTTCGAGAAGGCCAATCCCGACATCAAGATCCAGTGGGTGCGCGACTCCACCGGCATCATCACCGCCAAGCTGCTGGCCGAAAAGAACAACCCCAAGGCCGACGCCGTATGGGGCCTGGCCGGCACCTCGCTGGGCCTGATGGACAAGGAGGGCATGCTGCAGCCCTACGCCCCCAAGGGCCTGGACCAGATCGCCGCCAACATGCGCGATGCCAAGGCCGAGCCCAGCTGGGTCGGCATGGACGGCTTCGCCGCCGCCATCTGCTTCAACACCATCGAAGCCGAGAAGCAGAAGCTGCCCAAGCCCACCTCGTGGCAGGACCTGACCAAGCCGGTGTACGCCGGCAAGATCGTGATGCCGAATCCGGCCTCGTCGGGCACCGGCTTCCTGGACGTCAGCGCCTGGCTGCAAATCTTCGGCGAAGAGAAGGGCTGGGCCTACATGGACGCCCTGCACAAGAATATCGGTTCGTACACGCACTCGGGCTCCAAGCCTTGCAATATGGCCGCCGCAGGCGAATTCCCGATCGGCGTGTCGTTCGACTACCGCGCCGCCAAGCTGAAGGCCGACGGCGCGCCGGTCGAAGCCGTGTTCCCCTCCGAAGGCCTGGGCTGGGAAGTGGAAGCCACCGCCATCATGAAGGGCACCAAGAACCTGGAAGCTGCGCGCAAGCTGGCCGACTTCTCCGCCAGCCGCGAGGCCAACGAGCTCTACAAGGCCAACTTCGCCGTGTTGGCCATCCCGTCGATCGCCACGTCCAATCCGAACCTGCCGGCCGACCTGATGCAGCGCATGATCAAGAACGACTTCACCTGGGCCGCCACCAATCGCGACCGCATCATCGCCGAGTGGACCAAGCGCTACGACGGCAAGTCCGAGCCGAAGAAGAAGTAAGTCCGTTTGACCGCGGCGGCGCCGGCCGCCGCCGCACCCCGGGGGCGCCCGCCAGGGCGGCTCCCGCCGCATTCCTCTTGCAATGTTCCACAGATGAAAAATTTCGACGTAGTCGTGGTGGGCGCCGGCATGCTGGGCATCGCCCACGCCTGGGCAGCCGCCAAGCGCGGCCTGTCGGTGGCCGTGATCGAGCGCAGCCGCCAGGCGCATGGCGCCACCATCCGCAATTTCGGCCAGGTCATCGTGACGGGCCAGGCCCCCGGCATGATGCTGTCGCACGCCCAGCAGGCGCGCGAGCTGTGGCTGGATCTGGCCGCGCGCGCGGGCTTCCATGTGCGCGCCAATGGCTCCCTGGTGCTGGCGCGCAATGCCGAAGAGGCGGACGTGCTGCAGGAATTCGCCGACACGCGCATGCGCCAGGAAGGCTATCGCGCCAACCTGCTGTCGGGCCGCGAGGTGGCCGCGCTATACAGCGGCCAGCTGGCGCATCATTGCGCGGGCCTGCAAGGCCATGACGATCTGCAGATCTATTCGCGCGAGGCGCTGCCGGCCATCACGCGCTACCTGGCGGAGTCGCTGGGCGTGCAGTTCATCACCGGCACGCTGGCGCGCGCGGTCGAGGGCGGGCTGGTGTGCACCTCGGCGGGCGAGTTCAAGGGCGGGCACGTGTTCGTCTGCCCTGGACACGACTACCTGACCCTGCTGCCCGAGCGCTTTGCGCCGATGAATCTGGAGGTCACGCGCCTGCAGATGCTGCGCGCCGCGTTCGAAACCCATCCCATCGCGCTGGACCGTCCCTTGCTGACCGGCCTGTCCTGCGTACACTACGGCGCGTTCTCGGACCTGCCGTCGGCGCTGGCGCTGCGCAACGTGATCCAGGCGCGCACGCCCATGCTGCTGGAAAGCGGCATCCACCTGCTGATCAGTCCCACGCCGTATGGCGAACTGATCATCGGCGATTCGCACCGCTACGGCCAGGACGCGCCGCCGTTCAACGACGAGGCGGTCGACAACGCCATGCTGGACCTGGCGACCCAGGCCCTGGGCGCGCGCCTGCGCGTGCTGGAGCGCTGGCAGGGCGTCTATGGGGCGCACGGCCCCGCGCCGTTCTCGGTGATGCCGGTGGACCCGGCCACGACGGTGGCGGTGATGCACTCGGGCGTGGGCATGACGGTGGGCCTGGCCATCGGCGAACGCACGGTCGCAGGCGTGCTGGGCCGCTGATTCCGGCCGCTGGCGCGCGAACGGGGGCCGGCGCGCAGGAGTGCAATCATGCCTCGCGCAGCTTCGCATCCAGCGCCGCCAGCGCCGCCGTGTACATGGCCTGCATGGCCTTCGCCACGTCGCTCAGCGGCGCGCCCTCGGCCTGGAAGTCTGCCCACCATTGCACCAGCGTATGGCCGCTGTCCGTGACGGGATGCAGCGACACGCCTGCAATGCAATCGCGCACGGGCAGGCTGCTTTCGATAACGGCATAGCGCAGCGCGGTGCCGGGATCGTCCAGCATCAGGAGTTGCTCGCGAACAAAGCCGGAAGACTTGCCGGTCAGGTACCGCACTGAACCCACCGCGTCGTGACGTCCACCTTCTTCCAGCCTGCTTTCCGTAACGCTGGGTTGCCAGCGCGCCAGTCCATTGAAATCGCGGAAGCAGGCCCAGACCTTTTGAAGTGGCGCGTGGATGATCGTGCTGACGTGTACTGTGTGCGGCATAAGGACTCCAATGGGCGCTTGGCCCTTGAAATAAAGGACTGTGTAAATAGGTTCAGGAGGCCAGGCTCAAGATTCCCCGGCGCGTGGGGAAATCTTGAGGGGGCCGAACGGCGGACGGATCAGGCGCCGAGGGTCCGGCGCAGGAAAGTCTCCGTCCGTTGGTTCGCGAGGGCGGCGGCATTCACGTCGTAATGGGACCCGCCGTGCCGCGCGAAGGCATGATTGCAGCCGCGATAGCCGTGGATCTCGATATGAGCCCTGCCACCCAGCGCCGCCTTGACGCGCGCCTGTGCATCCGCAGGAATATATTCATCCTCTTCGGCTAGATGCATCAACAGCGGCGCGGTCACCTGATCGGCTTCATTGAGATGGTTATCGGTGCCGCCGCCATAGTAGGCGACGGCCGCGTCGACCTCGCCGCGGGCGGCTACCAGGTAGGCCATGAGGCCGCCCAGACAAAAGCCCATGACGGCGACCTTGCCGCTCCCACCTGCGATCGATCGCGCGGCATCGATTGTCGCCACGATATCCTTCACGCCGCGATCGAAATCGAACCCCTTGTACAGTTCGAATCCCCGCTGCCATTCTTGCTCGTCCAGCTTGTTGAATTCGATGCCCGGCCCGGCGCGCCAGAACAGATCCGGCGAGATGGCGATGAAGCCCTTGGCCGCCAGTTCATCGCATGTCGTCCGCAGATCGGCATTCACGCCGAAAATTTCCTGGATCACTACGACAACCGGTGCAGAAGCTGCATCGGGCCGTGCAACATAGGCGTCGAAAGCTCCGTCGGAAACGGCTATTTTCATCCTGCGTCTCCGCGGTTCGACTCTGCCCGTTTCTTCTTTATGCCGGCGAGATCGGTACCTTCGGGCCAAGGGACTTCCTGGACGCGTTCGGGTACATCGTCCCACTCAAGGCGCAGCGCCCGGCAGAAGGCAGCGTGCTGCATGTAGCCGCCGATGTGATAGGTAATCTCGGCAATGTCCTCGTCCTTCATGAGCGCGTGCAGCGCGTTGAAGACGCCGTCGGGAACGCGCCCGCGGTCGAGCACCATGGCATCGGCATAGGCCAGAATCGCGCGCTCGAGCGGTGTCCACAGTTCAGATTCCACATTCCAATGCGGGATCGCATCGATCTTGGCTTGTGGAATGCCGAGCACGTCCGCGATCTTGCAATGCTGCGAGTAGACGAACTGGCTCGCCATCAGGAAGCCAACCCGCATCAGCGCAATTTCGCGCGTCTTGGGGTCGAGCAGGCTCGACGCTTTCGCCCCGAACAACCCCAGCATGCCCATGTGCGCGGCGGCGTGATCGAAGATATAGGGCCTTAGCGCAATGGTGGACCACCAGTGTCCCGGCGTGCCGGTGGCCGTACCCGGGTTGACCGTCGGGTCGCCGTCCTTGAATAGTTTCTCGTAGTATGGGCGGCCGTTGGCGTGGATCCCGGACAAGGGTACTTGGCGGACACGAGGCATATATTCTCTCTAGTTTTGATGAAGTTTTTAATGGGAATATCAGGCGTTGATCTTCTCGCGCTTGTAGCGAGCGGCATCCTCGGCTGTCGCCGGCTCATGCCGGATGTCCGCTTCGGTGAATACTCTTCGCCAGCCCGCGAATTCGAGCTGAATGCCGTCCGGATCCTTGAAGTAAATCGAGGTAACCCAGGTGCTTTCGTGCTCTTCCTGCATCACATTGGTGCCGCTCGGCGACACATCATCGTGGTGCACGATAGGGGATACATCGACCCCCGCAGCCATCAGCCGCTCCCTATACTCGGGGAGCCGGGCAGCATCGACATCGAACGCGAAATGATTCATTGAACCTATGGGGATTTCGAGGCTCAGGTATGCCGGGGTGGTCGGACCCGGCAAAGCCGCAGGCGCGTCCTTCAGCCAAAAGAAGGCAAAGGACGCGCCGCGGCCCATGTCGAAGAAGAAATGCTGCCCTTTGCCGAAATCGTGGGTTTTTATCAGCGGCATTCCGAGTATGCCTTCGTAGAAATCCACCGTGCGTTTCATGTCGGCACAAACCATGGCGATATGGTTTAAGCCTCTGATTTCGAATTTCCTGTTGACCTTGTCAGGGGCCGAAGTAAGCTGGCCGTTCATATCGGTTGTCCCTCCAGAATTGAAGTCGATCACTTGCCGTCTGCACGCTCTTGCCAAAGGCAATGACGGATAGCGCAGGCTCGATTTTTTTGTGCTTGCTTGGATCGGCTATCAATTTATCAGCGGTCCTCGACAGGGGGAATTCGCCATTCGGCAATCCAGCTTTCTGCCGTCAAGCGCCCTCGTTTATTCGCCCTGCCGGAAAGGGCTCGATCCATCTTTGGACATTCGAGCATCCGGAGCAATCACAAAAATTTGTCTTATTGCTACTTTTGTCGATGCTCGGTTCCGAAAGCGCTCGGCGTGATAGAGTTTTTCTCCGCTCGGGGGCTTGGGCTCGCGGGATCAATCTGGGTCTGACAACTGATGGGTATAGCCACTGCTCATGGCTGGTCTCTCAAGGACATCGATCTCACCTCATTGCGGCTATTTGCGGCGGCGGTTGAGGAAGGGTCTCTTGCCCGGGCGGCTGAACGGGAGCACATCGCCATTTCGGCGATCAGCCGCAGGATTTCGGATCTTGAGTACCGCTGCGGCCTAGCGCTGCTGGAACGCCATGACCGTGGCGTCGCGGCGACTGCCGCTGGTCAGATATTGCTGAGCCGGCTGTGCGATCTGTCTGGCCCGCTTCAACGCATGATGTTCGACATGGAGGCGATCCGCGGCGGCACTAGCGGATTTATCAGAGTCCATGCCCATATGTCGGCGACTTCTGGATCTCTGCCTGGCGAAATCGCCAGTTTTATTGCTGAGAATCCGGGTGTCGAGGTCGAGTTGGACGAATTCACCAGCCTCGAGGTTATCCATTCGGTCCGCACGGGCAGCGCGGATATCGGCCTGTTCTCGGGTACGGTCGATGGCGGTGATCTGCACATCATCCGCTGGGAGCATGACGAGCTGGTCGCGATCCTGCCGCCCGGCCACGCGCTTGCAAGCCGCGACGGCCTGACGCTGTCGGACATACTCGACGAACCTTTCATCGGCATGCAGCGCGATAGCGCGTTGTTGAGCCTGTACCGGCATCAAGCCACGGTTCTAGGCAGGGCTCTGAAAGAGCGCGGCCACGCGACGAGTTTTGAAAGCGTGCGCAAGATGGTGTCGGTCGGGCTGGGCGTCGCGATTCTTCCCGCCATCGCCGCCTACCCGTTTGCCGAGCAGTTGGGCATCGTGGCAAGGCCGCTCAAGGAAACCTGGGCGTACCGCCCCTTGATGCTGTGCGTGCGCAACCCGAAGCATCTGCTTGCAGCCACGCGGTTGCTTGTCGAACATCTGACCGGAAAAAAGCTTCCGGCCTGACGATATGAAAACACCCCATGGGTTGGACCGGGATCCATCCCATGGGGTGCTGTTCAAAGGCAGGGTCTCGCTGCGGAGGAGGGGCCCCGGAGCCCAGGTTTCAGACCCGCTCCTGCATGATGCGGCGATACCATTCATGGAAGTGCTGCATGCCGTCTTCCATGGGCGATTGATAGGGGCCGGTTTCGTTCACGCCGCGCAGCATCAAGGCCTTGCGGCCCGCGTCCATGCGTTCGGCGATCTCGTCGTCCTCGATGGCCGTTTCCATGTAGGCGGCGCGCTGCGCATCGACGAATTCGCGCTCGAAGGCGGCGATTTCCTCGGGGTAGTAGAACTCGACCACGTTCACCGTTTCCTGAGGACCCTTCGGATACAGCGTGGAGAGCACCAGAACGTGCGGATACAGCTCGATCATGTGGGTCGGGAAGTACGTGACCCAGACCGCGCCGAAATCCGGCGCATCGCCTTCGCGGAACGCCAGCAGGCGGTCGTGCCATTGCTTGTACACGTCGGACCCCGGCTGCGCCAGGGCGTTGTGCACACCGACCTTCTGCAGGCTGTACCAGTCGTTGAATTCCCAGCTCAGGTCGTCGCAGGTGACGAAGCGGCCCAGGCCCGGGTGGAACGGACCGACGTGGTAATCCTCGAGGTAGACCTCGATGAAGGTCTTCCAGTTGTAGTTGCACTGGTGCACTTCGACGTGGTCCAGCACGTAGTCGCCGAAGTCGAATTCCGGACGCGAGAACAGCGGCGCCATGTCGGCGGACGGATCGCGCGGGCCTTCGAACAGCAGGCCATGGCAGTCGCGCAGGCGGAACTTCTGCAGGTTCATGCAGGGCGTGGTGGCGAACTGGGGCGCGCCCAACAACTCGCCCTGGTTGTTGTACGTCCAGCGATGCAAGGGGCAGACGATATTGCCGCCGGTTGCCTTCAGATTGCCATGCGTATTGCAGTTGCCGGCCACATTGCCGGTCTCGCCGCCCAGCATCAAAGCCTGGCGGTGGCGGCAGACATTTGAGATGAGTTCGACGCCTTGCTGGTTGCGAACCAGCACGCGTCCTCCGTCTTCCTGGACCAACGTACGCCAATCCCCGATTTCGGGCACCACTTTCTGGTGGCCGACGTATTGTGAGGATTGCTTGAAAATGAGTTCTTGCTCGCGGGCAAAGAGGGCTTCGTCAAAATACGCGCTGACGGGTAGCTGGGTGCGAGCTGGCACTACATGTGCCATCCGACCGATGTCGGTCATGATTCCCCCCGCTCGGATAAAAAAGCCAGGACGGATGAGCTTTTGCCTGGCGGCTTTGATATCCGCTGGGTGAAGTCCGTTCTGGCGCGAAGAAAAATCGGTGTCTGGCCGATCAAATAAGCCGTGAATTGTACCCCAAGCCCTTACCCCGCGCCCGTGAAGATCTGCGAAGCTTGGTGAAGTTATGCCGGAGCCGATTTACAGGCGTTCCGCGGGGCATAACCCCTTGACGATGTAGGCCTTTCAGACGAATCGGCGCGTGGTCGGATGCCGTCTCAGCAGCCAACTGCTGGCCGCCGACAACACGAACACGCCGGCGGCCAGCACGGGCAGCGTCCAGGCGTCCGCGCGCGCGCCTGTCAGGGCGCCGGCGCGATGCGCCACGTCCAGGAACAGCGGGTGGATCAGATAGACGCCGAAGGTCAGCGGCGCCAGCGAGGCCAGCCGCGGCAGGCGCGGCGACGAGATGATCCACTGGAAAGCCGCCAGCGACATGAACGGCACCGTCAGGCTGAAATAATCGTAGAAGTAGGTGTCCAATGCGCGGTTGCTCGACATCGCATGCACGCCCAGCGCGGTCGCGGCCACGCTGGCCGCCAGCATCAGGCCGGGGCGGGGAATGCGCATCTGGCCGTCGAAGATCAATCGGCCCGCCACGAAGTAGCCCAGATAGGGCAGGAACCAGGTCAGGAAGAAACCGGCGGGCGCGCCCAGGGCACGGCGGTACAGCGCGTCCAGGATCGCCACGCCCAGGATGCCCACCACCCATAGCGCGCGGGCGCGCGGCGTGCTGCGCGCATACAGGATCCGCACCAACGGCGCGGACAGGTACAGGCCCACGATCATGTACAGGTACCACAAGTGGTAGTACGGCTCGCCCTGCACCAGCTTGCGCGGCCAGAACGAAAAATCGATGCGGCCGTCGTCCCACCAATCCAGCGCCGTGCGCCATGCCAGATAGAAGAAGGTCCAGAACAAGAGCGGCGCGCAGATCCGCGCCATGCGCCGGCCGTAGAACTGGCGCGCGTCCTGCGGCTTGTCGGGGTCCAGCAGCAGCGCGCCGCTGACCATGACGAACACGGGCACGCACCACCTTGCCGCCGAGTCATACAGGTTGGCGGCCAACCAGGCGCCCCCGCCATAGATGGCGGGATTGCTGACTATCATGGCCGCGCTGTGCAACAGCACCACGGCCACCGCCGCCAACCAGCGGGCGGCGTCCAAGCGCGCGTACTTCTCTTCGGTGTAAGGCATCGGGCTCCGGCTCGAGGGGTTTCCCTTTTCACCTTAGCAGCCGCGCGCGCCCGGTTTCTGTTTCGAGGGGTTAGGGCATATCTCGCTTTTTCACGAAATCGCCCGGGATTTCATTGCAGGACGATATTGGCCTGCTTGATCAATTGCGACACGATGGGCTGTTCGGTCTTGATCTGCTTGTCCAGTTCGGCGGCCGTGCCCGAGCGCGGGTCGATGCCCATGTCCAGCATGCGTTTCTTGACGGTTTCGTCCTGTAGGGTTTCGACCAGGGCCTGCTGCAGTTTTTCCATCACAGGGGCGGGAGTGCCCTTGGGCGCCACGAAGCTGAACCAAGCGGTCATGTCGAAGGCGGGATAGCCTTGCTCGGCCAGCGTCGCCAGCTTGGGCTGCGTCGCCAGGCGGCCGGGGCTGGTGATGGCGAAGACCTTGACCTTGCCGGCATCGGCCTGCGGCATGCCGGTGGCCACCATGTCGAAGAACAGGTCCACGTCGCCGCTGATCAGGGCGGGCAGGGCCTGGGTTGCGCCCTTGAACGGCACGTGCAGGATGTCGATGCCCGCGCGCTCCTTGAAGAGTTCGCCTGCCAGGTGCGAGGACGTGCCCGGGCCGAAGGTGGCGAAGGTCAGCTTGCCCGGGTTCTGCTTGGCGTAGGCCACCACGTCCTGGGTGCTGTTGAACGGCCGCTTGGGGCTGGCCAGCAGGACCAGCGGTCCGACGCCCACCATGCCGATGCGGGCGAAGCCGTCGGGGTCGTAGGGCAGTTCCTTGTACAGATAGCGGTTGGTGACCAGCGTGGAGTTGGTCGCCATCAGGATGGTGTAGCCGTCCGGCGCTTCGCGTGAGACGAAGGCGGCTCCGATCGAGGTGCCGGCGCCCGCCTTGTTCTCGACGATCATGGGCTGGCCCAATGTCTTGGCCATGCGTTCGGCCAGGATCCGGGTCAGCACGTCGGTGGCGCCGCCAGCGGGGAAGGGCGAGACCACCTTGATCGGCCGGGCCGGATAGGTGTCGGCCTGGGCGCCCAGCGCTGCCGCGCTGAGCAGCAGGGTTGCCAGCAGTTTGAAGCTAGTGCGTATCAATGTTTTCCCCTTGAAATCGCGTGCATGAGTGGAGGGTCAGGCCTGGCTGGGCGCTGCGGAGCAGTGCTTGCCAGGTCTCCTTGAATGGATTAAATTCCGTAAAATGGAATTTAATTTTGTTATTCGAAATAAACTATAAAAACGAAGCGAATAGAAATGCAATCTTTTTCTGACGCCAAGCGCATCGCGCATCCCGCCGCTAAACCGGACGGCAAGGTGGAACTCAGCCTGCCCGCGCGCCGCAAGCGCGCCGCCGGCGCGGGCGAGGGCGCCAATTCGCCCGACTTCATCACGGCGCTGGCGCGCGGGCTGGACGTGCTGCGCTGCTTTCGCCATGGCGTGACGGCCCTGGGCAACCTGGATCTGGCGCGCCTGACCGGCCTGCCCAAACCCACCATCAGCCGCATTACCTACACCCTTACTGAATTGGGTTATCTGCGTTATCACCCGGACACCGGCAAGTATTCACCCGGCTATGGCGTGCTGGCGCTGGGCTTCGGCCTGCTGGCCGGGCTGGAGGTGCGCGAGCTGGCCAAGGCCTCGATGACCGAGCTGGCGCGCGCCACCGGCGGTGCGGTGGCCCTGGGCGCCTTCGATGGCGATGCCATGACTTACGTCGAAGCCATCCACGGTTCTTCGGCGCTGTACCTGCGCCTGCCCGTGGGCTATCGCGCCAGCCTGGACAGCGCCATGGGCCGGGCCTATCTGGCCAGCCTGCCGCCCCAGGCTTGCGCCGATGCGCTGGCCCGCCTGGACGAGACGGCGCCGGACGCGGCCGCCATCGAACGCGCCCGGGCGGAATTGCGCGAAACGGGCTGCTGTTACGCCATCGGCGAATGGCAGTCGGGGATCAATGCGGTCGCGGTGCCGTTCTCCTCCCTCACGGGCGAGGGCGTCTTCGTCATGAGCTGCGGCGGGCCGGCCAGCCTGCTGCCGGAGGCGGACCTGCGCACGCGGGTGGCCCCCCTGCTGCGGGCCGCCATAGCGGGGCTGGCGGGCGTCCCGGCCTGAGACGCGCGGTGAGCGGCGGCAGGCCCGCCGGCCTTGCGGGTATCTCGTACAATTCACGGATTGATCCACCCCCTAGCGCCCTCGGAGACCCGTTTGGCCAAATCTTCACAAGCCGATCCGCAGATCGATGACCGTCCCTTGCCCCAGGATTTCGAAACGGCGCTGGCCGAACTCGAATCGCTGGTAGCGGCCATGGAAGACGGCTCGTTGCCGCTGGAGCAGTCGCTTGCCGCCTACCGGCGCGGCGTGGCGCTCACGCGGGTCTGCCAGGAACGCTTGGCGCAGGCCGAACAGCAGGTCAAGGTCCTGGAGGGCGACTTGCTGCGCCCGCTGGACCCGGCGGCGCTGGATGACGAATAAGAATCCAATGAAGCAAATTCAACTCGCCTTCCCGGAATGGCTGCAAGGGCGCGTGCGGCACGTCGAAGACGTCCTGGACGATCTGCTGCCCCCGGCGGATGCGCTGCCCTCCCGGCTGCACGAAGCCATGCGTTACGCCGTGCTTGGCGGCGGCAAGCGGGTGCGCGCCGCGCTGGTCTACGCGGCGGGGCAGGCCTGCCCTGTCAGCGGCAGCGTGCTGGCCGTGCAGGCCTCGCTGGACCGCGCCGCCGCGGCGGTGGAACTGATCCACGCCTATTCGCTGGTGCACGACGATCTGCCCTGCATGGATGACGACACGTTGCGCCGTGGCCGTCCCACTGTCCACGTGCAGTTCGACGAGGCCACCGCCATGCTGGCGGGCGATGCGCTGCAGCCGCTGGCTTTCGATCTGCTGGCTTCCATGCCGATCGCGCCCGCGCTGATCGTGCAGGCCACTCAGTCGCTGGCGCGCGCCGCCGGCAGCCAGGGCATGGCGGGCGGCCAGGCCATCGACCTGTTCAGCGTCGGCCGGGCATTGACGCGCGACGAACTCCAAACCATGCACAGCATGAAGACGGGCGCCATGCTGGCATGCAGCGTGGCCCTGGGCGGCATCGTGGCGGGCGCCAGCTCGGCCTCGCGCCAGGCGCTGGACGCCTATGCGCAGGCCGTCGGGCTGGCCTTCCAGGTCGTCGACGACATCCTGGACGTCACCGCCGACAGCGCCAGCCTGGGCAAGACGCCGGGCAAGGACGCCGCCGAGAACAAGCCCACCTATGTGTCGCTTCTGGGGCTGGACGGCGCGCGCGCGTTCGCCCAGGAACTGCGTGAGGACGCGCTGGCTGCCCTGGCTCCGCTGGGCGAGGCCGGATCGCGCCTGGCTGAACTGGCCGACTTCATCGTCCTACGAGACCGCTGAGCCGGGACCAGCCCGGGCTGGAGGCAGGCCGGGCCAACGAACCAAATAAAAGCATGACGACAGATTTACTGGACCGCATTCAATCCCCGGCAGACCTCAAGCGCCTGGATCGCCGCGAGCTGAAGAGGCTGGCCGACGAGCTGCGCGGCTTCGTGCTGGAATCGGTGTCCAAAACGGGCGGGCACCTGTCGTCCAACCTGGGCACGGTCGAGCTCACCCTGGCCCTGCACCAGGTGTTCGATACGCCGCATGACCGCATTGTCTGGGACGTGGGCCATCAGTCCTATCCGCACAAGATCCTGACCGGACGCCGCTCCGGTATGGACAAGCTGCGCCAGCAGGGCGGGATTTCGGGCTTCCCGAAACGCAGCGAATCCGAATACGACGCCTTCGGCACCGCGCATTCGTCCACTTCCATCTCAGCTGCGCTGGGCATGGCGGTGGCCTCGCGCAATGCCGGCGTGCAGCGCCAGCACATCGCCGTCATCGGCGACGGCGCAATGTCCGCGGGCATGGCCTTCGAAGCCATGAACAACGCCGGCGTCACGCCCAACATCAACCTGCTGGTGATCCTGAACGACAACGACATGTCGATCTCGCCGCCGGTGGGGGCGCTGAACCGCTATCTGGCGCGCCTGATGTCGGGCCGCTTCTATGCGGCCGCCAGGAACGTCGGCCGCGCGGTGCTGCAGCATGTGCCGCCGGTGCTGGAACTGGCGCGCCGCTTCGAAGAACACGCCAAAGGCATGGTCACGCCGGCCACGCTGTTCGAGGAATTCGGCTTCAACTACGTTGGCCCGATCGACGGACACGACCTGGACGCGCTGGTGCCCACCCTGCAGAACCTCAAGGCCCTGGAAGGCTTGCAGTTCCTGCACGTGGTCACCAAGAAGGGCCAGGGCTACAAGCTGGCCGAGGCCGACCCGGTGCTGTACCACGGCCCGGGCAAGTTCGATCCGGCCGTCGGGATTCAGCAATCGAAGGCGCCGGGCAAGCGCAGCTTCACGCAGGTGTTCGGCCAGTGGCTGTGCGACATGGCTGAACAGGACTCGCGCCTGGTCGCCATCACGCCTGCCATGCGCGAGGGCAGCGGCCTGGTGGAATTCGAAAAGCGCTTTCCCCAGCGTTATTTCGACGTGGGCATCGCCGAGCAGCACGCCGTGACGTTCGCCGCGGGCATTGCCTGCGAGGGCCAGAAGCCCGTGGTCGCGATCTACTCCACCTTCATGCAGCGCGGTTACGACCAGTTCATCCATGACGTGGCCCTGCAGAACCTGGACGTGACCTTTGCCTTGGACCGCGCCGGCCTGGTGGGCGCGGACGGCGCCACGCATGCCGGCAACTACGACATTGCCTTCCTGCGCTGCGTGCCCAACATGGTCGTGGCCACGCCTTCGGACGAAAACGAAACGCGGTTGCTGCTGTCGACCTGTTATCAGTATCCCGGCCCCGCGTCGGTGCGCTATCCGCGCGGCGCCGGCTGCGGCGCCGCCGAAGCGCCCGGTCTGGACACGGTCGAGCTCGGCCGCGGCGTGGTGCGCCGCGAGGGACGCAAGATCGCCATCCTGGGTTTCGGCACGCTGGTCCAGGCGGCGTTGGGCGCAGCCGAAAAGCTCGACGCCACCGTGGCCGACATGCGCTTCGTCAAGCCGATCGACCGCGAGCTGATCCTCGACCTGGCCCGCCGCCACGATGCGCTGGTCACGTTGGAAGACGCTTCCATCATGGGCGGCGCGGGCAGTGCCGTGTTGGAAGCGCTGAGTTCGGCCGGGGTCGCGATCCCGGTGCTGCAACTGGGCTTGCCCGACGAGTTCATCGACCACGGCGAGCAATCGGCGCTGTGGGCCGGCATCGGCCTGGACGCGGTGGGCATCGAAAGCGCGATCCGCGCCCGCTACGCCGATCTGCTGGCCTGATTGCGCAGCGATTCCTGCGGGTTTTGCCCGCAGGAATGAAACACACTGTTCCGGCCCCGCCAACCTACGAATAAAAGGGTTTTCCCTGGCGCTTGGCGGACTATGGGCGATAATGGCCCCCTCTCAAAGATTCCTAGGCCCGTGCGTTTTCACGACTGACTGCCTAGACAGGTAAGCCGAAATGAATTCTCCGATCGACCCCGCCCTCGTGATGCCCGACGTCCAGAGTTCGGCGGACACCCGGCACATCCCGATTCAGCGCGTGGGTATCCGTGGCGTGCGCCACCCCATGCTGATTGAAAGCGGCGACGGCTCGCCCCAAGGCACCGTGGCCAACTGGACGCTGACCGTGGCCCTGCCTCCCGAAGAAAAGGGGACGCATATGTCCCGCTTCGTGGCCCTGCTGGAAAAGTACCGCAGCACCCCCATGACGCCGACCCTGTTCCGCGCCATGGCGGCCGACATGCTGCCGCTGTTGCATGCCGAGCGCGGCGACATCACCGCCGCCTTCCCGTACTTCATCAACAAATCCGCCCCGATCTCCGGCGTGCAGAGCCTGCTGGATTACGAAGTGCAGTGGATCGCCCGCGCCCAGGGTGACGAGGTCGAGTTCGAACTGATCGTGCAGGTGCCCGTCACCAGCCTCTGTCCTTGCTCCAAGGCCATCTCCGAGTACGGCGCCCACAACCAGCGTTCGCACGTCACGGTGTCCGCCATCCTGAATGCCGACATCGGCATGGACGGCGTTATCCGCCTGATCGAGGAAGAAGGTTCCTGCGAGCTGTGGGGCCTGCTCAAGCGCCCGGACGAGAAGTACGTCACCGAGCGCGCCTACGACAACCCCAAGTTCGTCGAGGACCTGGTGCGCGACGTGGCTGCCCGCCTGAACGCGCATCCCGGCATCGCCCGCTACCGCGTGGAAGCCGAGAACTTCGAATCCATCCATAACCACTCGGCCTACGCCGTCGTGGAAGGCTGAGCTTGCCGTGAGCCATCCGGCGGCCAATGACTGGCCGCTCATCGCGGGGCTGCAGCAGTGGGAATCGCGGCTGGCCAGCAATCTGGCCGGCCGCGGCCGTTTTGGCGTTGCGCTCTACGAGTTCTTCCGCTTCGGCGTGAAGCAGGCCTGGGCCTGCCTGTTCGGCGGCCTGATGTGCGCGCTGCTGCTGGGCACGCACTGGTGGTACCCCAAGGACGCCGTGCTGGCCCGCTACGATTTCCTGACCCTGGCTGCGTTGGGCATCCAGGCGCTGCTGCTGGCGCTGCGCATGGAAACCTGGAGCGAAGCCCGCGTGATCCTGCTGTTCCATGTGGTGGGAACGGGCATGGAAGTGTTCAAGACCGCCGCGGGTTCGTGGATCTATCCCGAGGCTAGCGTGCTGCGCATCGGCGGCGTGCCGCTGTTCACGGGTTTCATGTACGCCGCGGTGGGCAGCTACCTGGCCCGCGTGTGGCGCCTGTTCGATTTCCGCTTCCGCGCGCATCCGCCGGCGGCGGCCAGCGTGGCGTTGTCGGTGCTGATCTATGTGAATTTCTTCGCGCACCACTACATCATGGATATCCGGTGGGCGCTGTTCGCGCTGACGGCTGTCCTGTTCGCCCGCACCTGGGTGTATTTCCGCATCTGGCGGGTCTACCGGCGCATGCCGCTGTTACTGGGTTTCGTGCTGGTGGCCTTGTTCATCTGGTTCGCCGAGAACATCGGCACCTTTGCCAATGCCTGGCGTTATCCCAACCAGTCGCAGGGCTGGGAGCTGGTGTCCATCGCCAAGCTGGGCTCGTGGTTCCTGCTGATGATCATCAGCTACGTGATGGTCAGCGTGGTCAACCGGCCCCAGGAAATCGATGTTGCCGATTTGCCTCGGCCGGCGGGGCAGGGCGGTGAAAATAGCCCGTCCCTTATTTCCTGATACCCTCTCGGCTTGCGCCTACAAGCTCAATCGGTGATAATCGAGGGCTTTCTTGCTCGACCGCCCATGGTTTTTGGGTAGCGGGCTGCCCCTTGCGGGCCACTGTTCAAGATGCATATTGCGATCCGCCCCTGATGGAAAGCGGGGGCGCAGGACGGTCGGCCAGCGAGACATCCTCAAGGAGTTTTACTCATGCGTCACTACGAAGTGGTGTTTATTGTTCACCCCGACCAAAGCGAGCAAGTGCCCGCCATGGTCGAGCGTTACCAAGCGCTGGTCACGGGCCAAGGCGGCTCGGTTCACCGCCTGGAAGACTGGGGTCGCCGTCAACTGGCCTACCCGATCCAGAAGCTCGTCAAGGCTCACTACGTCTGCCTGAACATCGAGTGCGGCCAAGCCACGCTGGATGAGCTGGAACACTCGTTCCGCTACAACGACGCCGTTCTGCGCCACCTGGTCATCAAGACCAAGAAGGCTCAAGCCACGCCCTCGATCATGATGAAGTCGGTCGAACGCGAAGAAGCCCGCAAGGCTTCGGCTGAAGCAGCAGCGCCGGCTCAGGCCGAGTAAGCAGGGCTCACGCAGAGCTCATCCCATGAAGTCCCCTCGGTGCCTGGCAGGATGAACAAGCTGGAACTCAGCGCCCGCGTTCTCGAATGCGAGCCTTTGCGCCACACTCCCGCCGGTTTGCCCGCACTGGAAATGGTGCTGGCGCACGATTCCGAAGTCGTCGAAGCAGGCCACCCGCGCCGCGTCGAACTGACTATCGCGGCCGTGGCACTGGGCGATCTGGCGTTGCTGTTGAAGGACACCGCTCTAGGGTCCGAATTGCTGGTGCAGGGGTTTTTGGCTCCCACCCGCAAGGACTCGGTGAAGGTCAAGCTGCATTTGCAGCAGGCACGCAGGGTCAGCGGCAGCGCAGGACGCGATCCGCTGGTGGCTTGAAGGGAATTGGGCAAGAGGCGCGATGAGCGCCTTCTGAATACGGATAGGTTATGGGGGTTTGGGCCCGTTTTGGGTAAAACCCGGCCCCCTCAAACAAAGAGGCACATATCATGGCTTTCTTCGGAAAACGCAAGGAAAAACGCAAATTCACGCAGCAGAACCCGCTTTTCAAGCGTCGTAAGTTCTGCCGCTTCACCGCTGCCGGCGTGGAAGAGATCGACTACAAGGATCTGGACACCCTGCGCGACTTCGTGCAAGAAAACGGCAAGATCATCCCGGCTCGTCTGACCGGCACCAAGGCAATCTACCAGCGTCAGCTGGACACCGCCATCAAGCGCGCGCGCTTCCTGGCTCTGTTGCCTTACACCGACAACCACAACTAATCCGGGGCACTGAAATGCAAGTTATTCTGCTCGAAAAAGTCGTCAACCTGGGTAACCTCGGCGAAGTCGTCCGCGTGCGTGATGGCTACGCCCGCAACTTCCTGATCCCCCAGCGCAAGGCCCGTCGTGCAACCGACGCCGCCCTGAAGGAATTCGAAGCGCGCCGCGCCGAACTGGAAAAGGTCCAGGCTGAAAAGCTGGCCGCCGCCCAGGCTCTGGGCGAGCGCCTTACCGGCTTCCAGCTGAAGATCTCCCAGAAGGCTGGCGTCGACGGCCGTCTGTTCGGTTCGGTCACCAACGCCGACATCGCCGAAGGTCTGAAGAAGGCCGGTTTCGAAGCCGTGGAAAAGGCGCAAGTCCGCCTGCCCAACGGCCAGCTGAAGGCGATCGGCGAGTTCCCGATCCAGGTTGCCCTGCACGCCGACGTGCTGGTCGACGTGACGGTCCTGGTCGAAGGCGAACTGTCCTAAGCCGGTACCCGCAGTAAAAGGAAGCCGGCCCGCGTGCCGGCTTTTTTTCTTTTTTGCACTACGCGTATTGCGTGTAGTCTTCGGACTCCACGATCCCGGCTTGCGCCGCACTCTTCAGAGGACGTCTTGACTCAGCCCCCCGTTCACCACAACGCGCCTGCCGGCTTGCGAGCCTGGCTGGATAGTGTGGATGCGTCGCGTGAACCTTCGGTGCGGGATGTGACGATAGATGGCGTGCGCTGCATCATCAAACGCCGCCGCCCCAGCATCGGCCAGGGCGTGAGCTACGCGCTGCGCTACGTGCGCGCCCTGTTCCTGGGAGTGGTGTGCAAGATTTTCCTGGGTGAGTTTCCGCGTCCGGGCGTGTTGCTGCGCAACGGCCTGGCGCATGAGTCGCAGCGCCTTGCGCAGCTGTTGAAGGCAGGCTGCCGTGTGCCCGAGGTCTGGTGGCAGGAGCAGGGTCTGCTGGTGCTGGAGTACGTGGGCGAGGACCTGGCCGACCTGATCCGCAACGAGGACACGACCTCCCGGCTATGGCTGGCGCGCGCCGCCGCGGCCGACCTGGCTGCCTTCCACGCGCGCGGCATGTGGCATGGCGGTGCTCAGATCCGCAACATCACCTTGCAGGAAGGCGAACTGTGGCGCATCGATTTCGAAGAGAACATCGGTTCGACCCTGTCGCGCCCGCTGGCCCAGGCCTATGACCTGTTCCAGATGCTGGCCTCTCTGGTGTCTTTGCGTAAATTGCCCGACGACGTTGCCCGTGTGCTGGGTAAACTGGCGCTCGAAGTCTATTTCGAGAGCAACCCCGATGCCGAGGTCCGAGCCCGCCTGACACGTCTGGCGCGCGTGCTCTGCGGCATCGCCGCGCCCTTGCGCGTCGTGCTGGGCCGTCTGCCCTCGCGTGATATCCAGGGATTCTTCCGCGTCGCGGACATCCTGCAGCCGTTACTATTGAAGTCATGAATACACCCGCCGATCCCCAGCTCGAATACCTGCGCGTTCCCCCCCATTCCATCGAGGCGGAGCAGTCGGTTCTGGGCGGCCTGCTGCTGGACAACACCGCCTGGGACCGCATCGCCGACGTGCTGGTGGAAGAAGACTTCTACCGTCATGATCACCGGCTGATCTGGCACCACATCGCCCGCCTTATCGGGCTGGCGCGTCCCGCGGACGTGATCACGGTCAACGAGTCCCTGATCAGCGCGGGCAAGGCGGAAGACTCAGGCGGGCTGGCCTACCTGAATGCCCTGGCGCATAACACCCCATCGGCTGCCAACATCCGGCGCTATGGCGAAATCGTGCGCGAACGCGCCATGCTGCGCAAGCTGGTGTCGATCGCCGACGAGATTTCCTCGGCTGCCCTGAATCCGCAAGGCAAGGAAGCCCGCCAGTTGCTGGACGAGGCTGAATCCAAGGTCTTCAAGATTGCGCAGGAAGGGTCGCGCGGCGCTGCTGGCTTCCAGGAGATCCAGCCCTTGCTCACGCAGGTGGTTGAACGCATCGATGAGCTTTACCACCGCGAGGGCAGCTCCGATGTGACGGGCGTGCCTACCGGTTTCGCCGATCTGGACAAGATGACGTCTGGCATGCATGGCGGCGACCTGATCATCGTGGCCGGCCGCCCGTCCATGGGCAAGACCTCGTTCTCCATGAACATCGGCGAACATGTGGCCATCGAGCAGGGCCTGCCGGTGGCGGTGTTTTCCATGGAAATGGGCGCCGTGCAATTGGCGATGCGCATGCTGGGTTCGGTGGGCTTGCTGGACCAGCACCGCATGCGTACCGGCAAGCTGATCGCCGACGACTGGCCGCGCGTGACGCACGCCGTGCAGCTCATGCAGGACGCCCAGGTCTACATCGACGAAACGCCCGCGCTCAGCCCGATGGAAGTGCGCGCGCGCACGCGCCGCCTGGCGCGGCAATGCGGCCAGTTGGGCCTGATCATCATCGACTACCTGCAGCTCATGTCGGGCAACGGCTCGGGCGAAAACCGCGCCACCGAGGTGTCGGAAATCAGCCGTTCGCTCAAGGGTCTGGCCAAGGAACTCAACTGTCCGCTGATCGCCCTGTCGCAGCTGAACCGAAGCCTGGAACAGCGGCCCAACAAGCGTCCCGTGATGAGCGACCTGCGCGAATCGGGCGCCATCGAACAGGACGCCGACGTGATCCTGTTCATCTATCGCGACGAGGTCTACAACCCCGACTCGCCGGACAAGGGCACGGCCGAGATCATTATCGGCAAGCAGCGTAACGGTCCCATCGGCACGGTGCGCTTGACCTTCCAGGGCTCTAGCACGCGCTTCCTGAACTTCTCGGGCTCGCAGCCGCGAGACATGTACTGAGTCCTCCCGCTCAAAGCAAAACCGCGCCGAGGCGCGGTTTTTCATTGGCGGGAAGGAACCTGTTTCAGGCTTCTGCTTCGGGCCGCTTGCCGAAGCGCGCAGCCAGCACGCCGCACACCATCAGCTGGATCTGGTGGAACAGCATCAGGGGCAGCACGATCGCGCCCACGGCGTGGCCGGCGAACAGCACCTGGGCCATCGGAATGCCGCTGGCCAGGCTTTTCTTCGAACCGCAGAACAGCAGCGTGATGCGGTCTTCCACGTTGAAGCCCAGCACCCGGCCGGCCAGGGCCGACAGGCCCAGCGCCAGCGCCAGGATGACGGCACAAGCCACCACCAGGCCGGCCAGCGCCGGGATCGGGGTCGAACTCCACAGGCCTTCGTTGATGGCTTCCGAAAACGCCGTGTAGACCACCAGCAGGATGGAGCCCTGGTCGACGAACTTCAGCATGGCCTTGCGCTTGTGCACCCAGGCGCCGATCCAGCGGCGGGCGAACTGGCCCAGCACGAAGGGCAGAAGCAGCTGCAGCATGATCTTGCCGACGGCGTCGAACGAGATCGGCGCGCTGCCCGCGTTGGCGACCACCGTGCCCACCAGCAGCGGGGTGAGGAAGATGCCGAGCAGGCTGGACGCGGAGGCGCTGCACACGGCCGCGGGCACGTTGCCGCGCGCCATCGAGGTGAAGGCGATGGCCGACTGCACCGTGGCGGGCAGGCAGCACAGGAACAAGATGCCCAGATAGAGTTCCGGCGTGACCAGCGGCTCCAGCACCGGCTTGAGCGCCAGGCCCAGCAGCGGGAACATCAGGAAAGTCGCGGAGAAGATCGTGAGGTGCAGCTTCCAGTGCGTCAGGCCGGCGATGATGGCCTCGCGCGACAGGCGCGCACCGTGCAGGAAGAACAGCAGGCCGACCGCGATGTTGGTGATCCAGCCGAACACCACCACGCCTTGCCCGCGGGCGGGCACGATGCTGGCGATGATGACGGTGCAGATCAGGTAGAGGGTGAAGCGGTCGGGAAGAAGGCGGGCAAGGCGTGACATGGGGGGATGGGGGATGGGCGGACGAAAAGCGCCGCGGGCGCCGTAAACGGGGCGTATTGTAGTCCCGGGGACGCCTTGCTTCCTGACAGCCAGTTGTCAGCGCTGCAGGGCCACGACAGGGCCGCGGCGCGACGCTCAGGGCGTCATGGCCAGCGCCAGGTCGAAGGCGGCGACCAGCGAGGCGTGGTCCGCCAGGCCCTTGCCCGCGATATCGAAGGCGGTGCCGTGATCCACGCTGGTGCGCACGAAAGGCAGGCCCACCGTCACGTTCACGCCATGGTCCAGGCCCAGGTACTTGACCGGTATCAGGCCCTGGTCGTGGTACTGCGCCACCACGATGTCGAATTCGCCGCGCCGGGCGCGCATGAAGATCGTGTCGCCGGGCCAGGGGCCGCTGGCGTCCATGCCTTGCGCGCGGGCCGCGGCAATCGCGGGCTCGATGATGTCGATGTCTTCGCGGCCGAACTTGCCGCCTTCGCCCGCATGGGGATTCAGCCCCGCGACCGCGATGCGCGGCTGGGCGATGCCCATCTGGCGGCAGGCCTGGTCGGCCAGGCGCATGGCGGTCAGTTCGGCCTGCGGCGTGATGCGCGCGATCACGTCGGCCAACGCCACGTGTATGGTCACCAGCAGCACGCGCAGTTCGTCGTTGGCCAGCATCATCGCGAAGTCGCGCGTGCTCGAGCGTTCCGCCAGGATCTCGGTGTGGCCGGGGTAATCGATGCCGCCGGCATGCATGGACTTCTTGTTCAGCGGCGCCGTGACGATGGCGCGGATGCGGCCGGCCTGCGCGTCGTCGATGGCGGCGCAGACGTAATCGTAGGCGCCGCGTCCGGCCGCCGCGCTGATCTGCCCCAGGGGCAGGTCGGCGGGCAGGGCGGGGCTGCAGGCGATGACGTTGATGTGGTCAGCGCCCGGCGCTGCCTGGCCGACATCGGCGACCTCGACGATCTCCAGCCTGGCGCCCAGCTGGGCGGCGGCGCGGCGCAGCGCGCCCGCGTCGCCGTACACCACGCAAGGCGCATTCAGGCCTTGTGCGTAGGCCTTGACGACGATTTCAGGGCCGATGCCGGCGGCATCGCCCATGGTGATGCCCACGGGCAGGGAGGTCTTCACGGTGCGGGGAATGAGGTTGTGTTGCGGATCATGCTACACCCGATCGCGGGCGGGCCGCCGCCTTACTTCGAGGGATTCTTGGGGGCCTCGATGACGCCGCATTCGAAGGTCACGGTGGCGCGCTTGGGGCCCAGGCCGGTCGCGTGGTTGGACGTGATCTTGGGCTTGACCAGCTTGCGGTCGATCGATTGGCAATACTGTTCGGCCCGCAGCAGGGCCTGGTTCTTGATTTCCACCCAGGTCATCATCTGCGAGCCGGAGCTGTGGGTGACGCTGTAGGTGTCCTTGCCGACGGACGTGACCTCGCTCATGCTGGAACAGGCGCTCAGCAGGGCGAGCAATACGGCGGCGGGGGCAAGGCGTGCAAACATGAGGCGTCCTGAAATGGCGATTACCGCAATTACACCATCATTTCATGGCGCGGCCACGGCGCTGCGGCGGTCGAGCTTGCGGCTCAGGACGATGGATGTCTGGGTCTGCTTGACGCCGTCTATCAGGCCGATGCGGTCCAGCAGTTCGTCGAGCTGTTCGTGGGTTTCGCAGCGCAGGAAGATAAGGTAATCGTAGGGGCCGCTGACCGAAGAGACCTCCTCGACCTCGGGCATCCTTTCTAGTTCGCGGATCACCGCGGCCGGGGTCTTGGGCAGCACGCTGATGAAGCAATAGGCGCGCACCGCCGCTTCTTCCAGCAGCCGCCCCAGGCGCACGCCGTAGCCTGCGACGATGTGCTCGCGTTCGAGCCGCGCGATGCGCGCCACCACGGTGGTGCGCGCCAGGCCGAGCTTGCGTGCCAGGATGGCCGCGGGTTCACGCGCATTGGCTTGCAGCAGGCTGAGCAGTTGCCGGTCGATGGCGTCGAGTCGTTCGTTCATACGGTGATGGGCGGCATGTGGCGAGAGAGCGCGAGTGCCGACGGTACAGGCCGGGGCCTGCCCGCGTCAATGCGCGGCCGCGCGCGAGCATTGCGCGAGATGTCAGCCGTCCGATTCGGGCGGTATGCCGCCCTGATAGATGCGCCCGTCGAACTCGAAGCGCGTGATGGTCTTGCGCGCGGCATCGAAGATGCGGTCGCGGCTGGCGTCGTCCAGGCCGTCGTGGTCGGCGAAGCTGAAGCGGCACAGATCGATGTCGCTGTCGTAGAAGGCCGAATGCACGTAGCGGCTGACGTCGGCCTCGTGCGCGAAATGCGCGAACTCGCGCAGCTGCTCCATTTCGTGGAAGGAGCCGTTGCGGCTGACCAGCAGCATGCCGAATTTGCGCTCTTCGTCCGCGACAGGTTCCGGCGCGGGCAGGGCGTCGGGGTGCCGCGTATCCTGGTAATCGAAGCGCGCGCCCAATTCGTGCATGGCGGCCAGCACCCGCTGCCATTGCGCTTCGTCCAGCGTGAGGCGCGCCGCCACGTAGAACAGGCGCTGGCGGCCCAGCGAACGCGGCTCGGGGCCGCCGATGAAGCTGTGCCAAGGGATGGCTGCATCCAGTCCGGCCAGCTCCGCCATGCGCGCGTCGCTGTATCCCAACTGGTCCTGCAGGCGCCGCACGGACTGGGCGTCAGGCGGGAGGTAGTTCTGAATCGTCTTCATGGGCGGCCTCCGGTTGTACCGGTTCGGTCGCGGGCGCGCAGCCCTGGAGACGGAGCCGGTGACGTGCGCCGCCGTGCCTCAGCGGCTACGCTTCATGCTAGCGCGGCGCGCAGGGCTTGCCTAGCATGGGCGGTGCGCGGCGCCATGCTAGGATTTGCGCCGACTTCAATGCCAGGAGGCTTACACAATGGACATCCAGGAACAAATCGCCGTCATCGTGCATACCATTTCGCATCAGGGCGGCCGCATCGACGCGCTGAATTCGACCCTGCTGTCGATGCTGCATCTGGCCAAGGCATCGCCCGGCCTGCGCGAAGCCATCGAGGCCCAGCTCGAGCAGAACTATTCCAGCCTGCTGGCCCGCTCCGAGAATCCGCAGTACGTGGCCGGTTTCGAGAGCGTGCGCGACATGATCCTGGGCGCCCTGAAATAGGCCGCCCGGCTTGCGGGAGTTACCCACAACTTCTGTGGACAAGCCTTGGGATAGTACGGGCATAGATGTTCATTTTCCTTTAATTACAAAGACTTGCATGGAGCGGTCAAACCTGGCTCCAATTGCTCGCTGCGGCAGCGCCGCCCGCGCGCTGCCGCAGGTCATGCAAGCCGGGTAATATGCGGCCCCATGCGGAATCAGTATTCATTGGAATGCCGGGGCGGATCGATCGCGATGCGCGTCTCGGAAGCAGCAAAGCTGGCGGCGTTCGACCCCGGCAAACTCTCCCCCGAGGCGCGCCAGAGCTGGGAGCGCATGGGGCATGGCTTCAAGGCCTGGCACGACTTCGACCAGCGCCATCCCATCCTGCGCCGCCTGGCGCGCTTGCCCCTGCTGGGCCGTTGGTACCGCAATGCGCGGCGCCGCTACGTGTTGCGGGCCAGCGGCAAGCTGGTGGTCTGAGGCTCCGCGCCTACTTGCGGCGCTTGCCCAGCAGGTGATACGCAAGCCAGATGGCCGCGCCGATCGCCAGGGCCACGGCCAGCTTGGTCTCGACGCCGTGCAGGCGTCCCAGCATGGATTCGATCGTCTGCCCGAACAGGTAGCCCAAGGCGCTGAAGCACGCCGCCCAGATGGCGGCGGCAATGGCGTTGAGCGCCAGGAAGCGCAGCGGCGGCACGTTCGATACGCCCAGAGCCACCGGCCCCACCGTGCGCAAGCCATACAGGAAGCGCAGGCTCAGGATGAAGCCGTGCGGATAGCGCTCCACCGCCGCCAAGGCCTTTTCGAAAGCGGGCTTCTCGCGGAGGCGCCGGACATAGCGATGGTCGCGATAGCGGCGCCCCAGGAAGAACAGCGCCTGGTCCGCCAGGAATGAACCAGCGAACGCGCAAAGCACGACATAGGGCAGGTGCAGCAGGTGCTGGTGCGCCAGGAATCCGGCGAACACGACCACGCTTTCGCCTTCGAGCAACGTGCCGGCGAATACCGCCCACAGACCGTAGTCGACGATGAACTGATGCAGGGCCGGATTCATCTGGGCCGCTCGGCCACGATGCGCGCCAAGGTCTGCAGGGCGGCGGTGATCTCGGGCGTGGTGCGTTGCCCGCAGCTGATGCGCAGAAAGTGGTTGTAGCGTGTGCCGTTGGAGAACATGGCGCCCGGCGCGACCCGTATGCCCTGGCGCAAGGCAGCCTCGAATACGTCCGTGCCGGAACGTCCGTCGGGCATTTCCACCCACAGCAGCATGCCGCCTCGCGGCACGCTCAGCCGGGTGCCGGGCGGAAAGTGCGCGGCAATGGTCTCGGCTGTCTGGTCGCGCTGCATCTTAAGGTACCGGCGCAGGCGCGACAGGTGGCGGTCGTAGGCGCGCGAACCCATGAACTCGGCCACGGCGATCTGCGCCAGTGGCTCGTTGGGGCGGCTCTGGGCGAACTTCAGCATGGCGATGCGGGCTTTCCAGCGTCCGCCCAGCAGCCAGCCCAGGCGCATGCCCGGCGCCAGCGTCTTGTGCATGGACGAGCAATAAATGACATTGCCGGTCGCGTCCCAGGATTTGGCGGCGGCCAACGGTGTGTCGTCGTCCGTCAGCGCGCCGTAGGTGTCGTCTTCGATCAGTGGCACCTGCTGGCGTTCGCACAGGGCGACCAGCCGCGCTTTCTCCGCGTCGGGCATGACGCAGCCCAGGGGGTTCTGGAAATTGGGCACCACCACCACGGCGCGGATGTTGCCGTGCGTCTGGAACGCCAGGTCCAGCGCTTCGATCGACAGGCCGTGCTGCGGACTGGTGGGGATCTCCAGCGCCCGCATGCCCAGGCTTTCCAGGATCTGCAGCAGGCCGAAATAGGCGGGCGATTCGACCGCGATCGTGTCGCCGGGCCGGGCCACCGCGCGCAGCGCCAGGTTCAGGGCCTCGATGCAGCCGTGCGTAACGATGACGTCGTCCGGCGTGGCGTTGATGCCGTTGGCCAGCGCCCGGCGGGCGAGCACGGTGCGCAGGTCCGGATGTCCCTGCGGCGGAACCGGGCTGACCAGCACCTGGGGCGACTGGCGCAGCGCGCGCATCATGGCCTGCTTCAGTTCCTCCAGCGGATAGGCTTCGGGCACCGCCGCGGCCAGCGCGAAATTGGCGCTGACCGGATGCGCTTCGCACTTGGCCACGAAGTCCGAGACCCGGTCATGGATGCCCACGTACTGCGCGGCTTCCAGGGTTTGGCGGATGTCGGGCTCGTCCACGGGCGGGATGCTGTTGCGCCGGGGCTTGAGGACAAAGTAGCCCGAGCGGGGGCGCGCTTCGATCAGGCCGTCGTCTTCCAGTTGGCGGCAGGCCTGCAGCGCCGTGGACAGGCTGACGTGATGGGTGCGCACCAGAGTGCGGACCGAGGGCATGCGCTGGGCGGGCGCCAGCACGCCTGTCTGGATGGCGCGCCGGTAATGATTGGCCAGGCGTAGATATAGCGGTTGCGGATCCATGCGCCGATCATGCTCCCCGAGGTTGGAATGAGGCTAGGCACAGATTCGAGCAAAGTACACCATAACAGTGAGGAAATCGAGTATCTGCATCGGTACAGAAACCCTCGGAGTGTGACTGTTGCGCATAGCAGGGCGGGCGTAGCCTGTGGTTGTCCGACAGGAGATGACGATGATTGCGACTTACGCCCCAGATGCCCAGGCCCGCCGCCTGGAACTTGCCGCCGGCGCCAGCCGGAAACTGGTCCTGCGCCCGGGCGCCACCCTGGTATGCGTCAGCGGCAGCGTGCGGGTAGAGGAACCTGCGAACGGCCCGGAAGCCGCGGGAGGACTGCCTCGTGCCGTGGCCGTGCGCATCAATGCGGGGGAGGGGCATGGCCTGGGCTACGGCGGCGTGGCGCATGTCACGGCCATCGGTCCCGCGGAGCTGATCTGCCTGGACAGGGCGGGCTATGCGCAGCGCTTTTTTCAGGCCGCGGCCGCTTTTTTTCAGCTGAATTCGACCAAAAATAGAAAAAACTCCCTCGGTGCGCTGCACAAGATTTCAAAATGATGTATGATTCACACATCAGACGCGGGGTGGAGCAGTCTGGCAGCTCGTCGGGCTCATAACCCGAAGGTCGTAGGTTCAAATCCTGCCCCCGCAACCAGTTTCAAGCAGGACCCGGACGGTCCAGTGGCATGGCAAGAAATGCCGCACTGGATAGTCCCTTGCAGAAGAAAGCCGCGATATTCATCGCGGCTTTTTTTTCGCCCCGCGGCAGGATTTACCGCACCGCTTGCTCTGCGTCAAACCTTTGTTCCAGTCCGGACTTTCCCTGGTGTTCGCGGCCGCACAGGCCTCCAACCGTGCGCTACCATGGGTCACGCGCGCTAGGTTGCCGCACTCGAGGAGGGTCCATGGGAACAGCAAAATACGATCATCCCGGCTATGTCGCCGATACGGGCGCTGACGGCAAGTACCACGTGGGCATCTGGTGCCCCCACGGCTATCCCGCGCATATCCATATCGGCCGGCCGGCTGAACGCGGCGATCCGCAGGCGATGCTGCGTCTGCGTATTCCGGATGGGGTGTTCCAGTCCTTGCCCGATGATCCTGAAACGCTCTGCCGCCGCGCGCTGGGTCAGGCGCTGGGTGCCGGTTTGCTGCCATCCGTCTCGGTGGACGGCGAGTACCAGGAGCTGCGTTTCGAGATCGACGCCGAACCCTGGTCCGGCCCGATGCAGTCCGCCAACGCCTGAGCCTGGGCACGATCCGCAGCTGAGTGCTTTCCTGTTCGGGCTGAATTACCCACAGCTACTGTGGACAAGCCTTGGGATAGCCTCTGCGCATTTCGGGTTTTCCCTGCCGGAACAATGACTTGGCAGTGCCGGTCAATAAACGCCCCATCGGGGCGTTTATTGCTTCCGGGCAGCCCCAAGGTTCGGCTATGCGACAATCTTTTCCCTTCCTGGCGCGTCCGCGCCTGTTCCGCCATTGCCTCCCGGTTCGTTCCCCATGCTTAGTGCTACGCGTATCCATTCCTGCGGCCTGAAGGCGCCGGCGCCATGAGTCCGGCTGTCGCGCGTGTCGCCGTCATAGGCGGCGGTCCGGCCGGCCTGATGGCGGCCGAGCGCCTGAGCGTGCAAGGCGTGCAGGTGGATGTGTTCGATGCGATGCCCTCGGTCGGCCGCAAGTTCCTGATGGCGGGCCGGGGAGGCTTGAACCTGACCCATAGCGAGCCGGCCGCGCCGTTCCTGGCGCGTTACGGTGACCGCGCGCTGAACGTGGCGCCTTGGTTGCGCGCGCTGGATGCCGACGGACTGCGCGAATGGACGCATGGCCTGGGCATTCAGACCTTTGTGGGTTCGTCCGGCCGGGTGTTTCCCCAGGAAATGAAGGCGGCGCCCCTGTTGCGGGCGTGGCTGGCCAGGCTGCGCGCCAGCGGCGTGCGCCTGCACATGCGGCACCGCTGGCTGGGTTGGCCGGCGGGTTCGCGGCCGGGCGCGGGAGCGCTGCGCTTTCACACGCCCGAGGGCGAACAGCTCTACGCGGCCGACGCCGTGGTGCTGGCGCTGGGCGGAGGCAGCTGGGCCAAACTGGGATCGGACGGCGCCTGGGTCGACGGCTTGCAAGCGCATGGCGTCGCCGTTGCGCCGCTGCGTCCGGCCAATTGCGGATTCGATGTGGCGTGGTCGGATCATTTCCGCGAGCGCCATGCCGGGCAGCCCGTGAAGTCCGTGGCCATGGCCTGCGAGACCATGGCCGGCAGGACGCCTGCCAGGCAGGGGGAGTTCGTCGTGTCGGAAACCGGCATAGAAGGCAGCCTGGTCTACGCTTTGTCCGCGCCGCTGCGCGACCAGATCGACACCCAGGGGCATGCCATCGCCCTGCTGGATCTGGCCCCGGATTGGTCTCAGGAAAAAGTGATGGCGGCCGTGACCCATCCGCGCGGCTCGCGCTCGATGTCCAGCCATCTGCAGAGCCGCCTGGGTCTGACCGGGGTCAAGGCGGGGCTGCTGCGGGAATGCGCCACGGCCGAGGACTTCCGCGACCCAGAGCGTCTGGGCTTGCGCATCAAGGCCTTGCCGTTGCGCCTGGAGCGAGCGCGGCCCATGGACGAGGCGATCAGCACGGCTGGCGGTGTGTCGTTCGACGCATTGGATGCCGGCCTGATGCTGCGCGGGATGGCTGGCGCGTTCTGTGCGGGGGAAATGCTGGATTGGGAGGCGCCGACGGGCGGCTATCTGCTGACGGCGTGCATGGCGAGCGGCGTGGTTGCCGCGGCCGGGGTGATGGAATTCCTGAGATCCGCCGGGCGCGTGCCGACGGATGCCTGAAGCCGAGCGGCTTCAGGAGCCCGAAGTGTAGGGCGCCAGGCCCAGCGGCGCTCGCGGCGCCAGATCGCCGACCACATGGCCCACCACGGGCTCGCCCCCTTCCGGTTGCGTGACGATGCCGATGACGCGGGTGATGGCGCTGGCAGGAATGTCCGTGCCGTGCGCGGGATCCTGCACCAGTTGCCAAATTGTGGCTTCGTCGGGGATTGCGTTCTGCTCGGTCAGGTCGGAGCTGTCCAGGCAACTGCGGGCAAAGGCGGACCAGTCTGACGCGTTGCAGGGCAAACCATGAGCGGTGGCCAGACGGGCCAGGGCCAGGGGCGCATCCGCCTGGCTGGCGGCATGCTGGGCGGCGGCTCCCAGGGAGACATCCAGCGACAGCAAGCGCAGGAACTCTACGACGTTGTCGGCATTCTTCATAGTGCGGTCTCCTGCGGTGACTGTTCTGGTTATGGCCCTGAGCCTGCTGGCAAGCCGGGCGGTGCTTCAGGCTGGGCCTTGGCCCAGCATCGATACCAATGACTGTTTCAGGCGCGCCGAAAAAATGGGTACCGTATGGGATACCCCGTCGCGGTCCACGCCCTCTTTGAGTTCGACCGATTGGCCGAGAAAAATATCCGGCGCGGCGCCGATTTCGTTGTAGCGAGCCAGCAATTCGTTCACGTTCTGCTGCGCGTCGGCCAGCGTGCTGCTTTCAGCCAGCTTGCCGGCGGCATGCGCCTGCAAAATGCGATGGAGATCGTCGATGAAGAGCGCCAAAGCTGCCTGGCCACGGCATTGCGGCTGTTCCCAGCCCCAGCCCTGGTGGGCCGAACCGGCGTTTTGCGATGCTTGTTTCTTGGTCATGTCCGCATCCTAATCGATTGGCGGCAATTGCGCGACAGGCGAACGCAAGCCTTTTCAACGGTGTTTGATACTTGTTCCGACCCTTGGCGCGGGCCTGCCGGGGCCGCGTCCAGCCGATGCCCAAATGAGGGTCTTTGGGGTATGCTGGCTTCACTTTCCAAGCCCAGACAGGAGATGTCTATGAAGAACAAAGTCTTTCTCGCCATGTTGCTTTCGATCGCCGCGCTATCGGCGGGTTGCAACACCGTAGCGGGGGCAGGCAAGGACATCCAGCGGGGTGGCGAGAAGATTGAGGGCGCTGCCACCAAGTAGCCCCCCTTGTTCCATATGCCGTAATCCCGGCTCAAAAGCCGCGAGACATGCCTACGCATCCTTCTCGCGGCTTTTTTGTTGATGCGCGGGGCGGGAGAGGCAGCAAACGAGCGCCGCGAGAGCGGCGTGGGGGGCTCCCCCCCTCTCGCTGGCATAATTCGGGGAGTTGAATTCGATCGTGGGAAGTGTCATGCGCAAGTCTTTGTGGATGGGAATGGCGTTCGCGGCCCTGTTGGCCGGCTGCGCGAGCAAAGGGGTTTACGAATCCGATGCCGTCGTGACCGAGACCTTCACGGTAAATACCAACTACGAAGCGGCTTTCCGCCGGGCCGGCGAGTACGTGCGCACCTGCCACATACAAGTGCAGCACGCCTACAACGTCGCCTATGCCTGGCGCCACGTGAAGGGCGAAAAAGGCGCGCCGGACGAAGTGCAGCTCTATAAAGTGACGGAACCCGCCAAGGTGCTGGAACTGATCGCCGCCGAAAGCGCCAGTCCGTCGACGTCCAAGGTGACCATCACGGTGCTGGGCGCAGGGCGTTGGGACGCGGCCGAAATCGCTGCCGCCCGCACTTCCATCCAGAGCGCCACGCCGGTTTGCCGCAAGGGCGGCGAAGGCTGATCCATGGACGCCCGCGCCCAGCAGATCCGCGCCAGCGGCCTGTCGTTCTCGCTGCTGGCGGGGGCGTTCCGTTTCCTGGGTTGGCTCAATGGCGGCGCGGCGCTGGTGCTGACCGGCTTTTCCTTGGGCGTGGTGGGCGGCGAGATCGCCGCGCCGGATCTGCAATTGCCGCTGGCCCTGCTGCTGGGCGGCCTGCTGGCCGCTTGCCTGGGAATACTGTTTGCCTACCTGGCGCAGGTCAGCCTGTTGCGCCAGGGCTACACCGGACATCTGACGCGCGCGCATTGGCCCGCGCAGCTTCTGGCCATGTTTTGCTATCTGATCAGCGCGCTCGCCTTCTGCGCCGCCTGCTGGCTGGCGGCTGGACAGGCGATCACGGATGCACCCCAGACGACAACGGCCTATGCCAGGCGGTAGTTGCGGGTAAACCCTTGTGCGCAAAAATGTTGGACTTGAATTTGTGTTGAGAATAATATGCGCAAAGCGTATATAAATCTCCTGTTCGGGGCCCGTCATGACCATCTCCCAGCAAGCCTTCCTGCGCGACGCCATGCGGCGCCTGAATCTCACCCGCGACGTGTTCGCGACCCGCATTGGCGTCAAGCGCCGTGCGCTCGACACCTGGCTGTTGCCGGAGGGCTCGCAGGAATTCCGAGCCATGCCGGAAGTGGTGCAGCGCTTTGTCAGCGAAATCGTGCAGAACGGAGTATTGCTGGAAAAATATACGCAAAGCGTACAAGAAGGTCCGTTGCGTGACCGCATCGCGGTGGAAGGCAAGCACCAACTGCTGTCGGTGGACCAGTTCACGCGCGAATCGGTCGAGGACCTGTTCCGCGTGGCCGACATGATGCAGCCCATCGCCCGCCGCCAAAAGGTGTCCCGTGTGCTGGAAGGCGCGGTGCTGGGCAACCTGTTCTTCGAGGCCAGCACCCGTACCCGCGTCAGCTTCGGCTCCGCGTTCTGCCGCCTGGGCGGCTCGGTCTGCGATACCACCGGCTTTACGTTCTCGTCCATGGCCAAGGGCGAATCGATCTACGACACCAGCCGCGTCATGAGCGGCTACGTCGACGCCATGGTCATCCGCCATCCGGACCAGGGTTCGGTCGCGGAATTCGCGCGCGCCACCAACATCCCCGTGGTCAATGGCGGCGACGGCCCGGGCGAGCACCCCAGCCAGGCCCTGCTGGACCTGTACACGATCCTGACCGAGTTCTCGCGCCTGGGCAAACTGCTGGACGGCGCGCATATCGCCATGGTCGGCGACCTGAAATACGGCCGCACCGTGCACTCGCTCATCAAACTGATGGCGCTGTACAAGAACGTCAAGTTCTCGCTGGTGTCGCCCAAGGGCCTGGAGATGCCGTCCTACATCATCGAGCAGGCCAGCCGCAACGGCAACATCATCGAGCAGAAGACCACGCTGGCCGAAGGCCTGGCGGGCGCGGACGTGATCTATGCCACGCGCGTGCAGAAAGAGCGCTTCGCCAATGAAGAGAACGAAGGCTACACGCCGGATTTCCAGATCGGCCGCGCCATCATCGACGCCTACTGCGGCCCCGATACCATCGTCATGCACCCGCTGCCGCGCGACAGCCGCCCGGGAGCCAACGATTTGAGCGTGGACCTCAACCATGATCCGCGCCTGGCCATCTTCCGCCAGACCGACAATGGCATCCCCATCCGCATGGCGATCTTCGCGGTGCTGCTGGGCGTCGAAGGCCTGGTGCAGCATTCCTTGCGCGACGTGACTTGGCAGCATCCGTCCCACGTCGGTCCGGACGATTCCGCGTTCCACGGGCTCGAATAAGGGCGCGGCGCTGGGCCCAATACCCCTAGGGCGCAGGGCCATGGGGCGGCCTGGCCCGTTGATTTCAAGCATAATCCGCGCTGGTTTTTCCTGTCGCGTGTCGTTTCCAGACACTCCGAGGAGCCCTAGTGCGGATTATTTATGTCTTCTAGCAGTCCCGACGTCCCCTTACTTTCCGAGCCGCACACCGGCGCATCCAGCCAAGCGTGCTACCTGAGCGCGTCCAATGAGCAGGCCTGGGTAGCGGTGTACCAATCGGTCGACGCCTACACGCGCGGGCAGGTCGCCGCCGTGGTCGGCGACAGCCTTTCGGAACTGGTCGACGCCTTTTATTCCACGCTGCTGGCCGATGACGAGGCAGGCCCGCGCCTGTCCCATGAAATCGTGTCCAGCCGCCTGCACGCAGGCATGACGCGCTGGCTCAAGGGGCTGCTGTGCGTGCGCGATCAGGGCGACGTCGGCGTGCTGATGGCCACGCAGAAAAAAGTGGGCGAAGTGCACGCCCGCGTCCACATCCCGATTCATCTGGTGATGGCCGGCGCTCGCATCCTGAAGAACGAGATCGCGCTGCGCCTGCGCGCCAGCGACCTGGACGGCATGGCCGCATCGGTCGCTACCCAGTACGTCTGTAATCTGTTCGACCTGGCGGTCGAGCAGATGAGCCGCGCCTTCATGCGCGACATCAGCCGCGGCGCCCGCAACGACGAGGCCTACCGGCTCTTCGCCCTGGGGCAGAACATTTCCACGGAGCGCGAACGCCAGCGTGCCGCCTTGCTGGAATGGAGCCAGGCGGTGCTGATCGGCCTGCACTACCGCGCGCCGGGGCAAAGCCTGCCGCGGCTGGCGGCCTCGGAATTCGGGCTGTGGCTGCAACACAAGGGCGGCGCGATGTTCGAAAGCGCGCCGGGCCTGCAGCAGATCATGGACGCCGTCGCGCAGCTGGATGGGGTGGTGCTGCCCCAATTGATGCGGGGCGAGGAGCTGGGGCAGGCCTCGGCCATGCCCGACCATGTGCGCGAGCTGCAAGAGCTGGTGGCGCGCATCAAGCACCTGCTCAACGGCCTGTTCGACATGGTGGCCGAGATCGAAAGCGGCAGCGATCCGCTGACCAACGTGCTGAACCGGCGCTTCCTGCCCTCGGTGATCGGGCGCGAAATTTCGATTGCGCGGCGCCAGCGCAGCGCGTTCTCCGTGCTGCTGCTGGACATCGATCACTTCAAGGCCATCAACGACCAGCACGGCCATTCCGGCGGCGACCAGGTGCTGCGCCAGTTTGCCGAGGTCCTGCACCAATCGTGCCGTTCCAGCGATTTCGTGTTCCGCTATGGAGGCGAAGAATTCCTGGTGGTGCTGGTGGACACCGCAAGCGAGGCCGCGTTGGCCACGGCCGAGAAGCTGGGCGCGGAAATCCGCCGCCATGTCTTCAACATTCCCGAGGCCGGTCCGCTGCTCATCACGGCCAGCATCGGCGTAGCGACGTTCGACGGCCATCCGGACTATGCCTATCTGATCGACCGCGCCGACAAGGCGCTCTACCAGGCCAAGCAGGCCGGCCGCGACCGCGCGGTCGCGGCCTGAAGCCAGGCTTCTCGCGCATGAAAAAGGCCGCCCGATCATGGGCGGCCCGCGGTTTGCCCGTGGCGCCATGGCGCCTGCGGCTTACACCTTCTTTTCGCCGCCCAGCGCGTCGACCAGTTCGGCCATCATCTTGGCCAGTTCGCCCGTCATCAGCATCATGTCGGAATCGAACTTTTCGTCGTCGTTGGCGGCCACGCCTTCGTTGCCTTCCTTCAGCACGTCCAGGGGCGCAACGCGCTTGACGTCCAGGCCTTCGGTCAGCACGAACGAGATGCGGTCTGCCCAGGTCATGGCCAGGCGAGTGCACTGCTTGCCCGACTGGATGTGGCGGCGCACGTCGTCGGCGTCGATCGAGTGCTTGACGTAGCGGATGGCCGCGCCGCTTTCACCCGACGAACGCAGCTCGGTGTCCTGGTCAATGGAGAAGTTGGCCGGAGCCTCGTCCTCGGCCAGCCAGCCGGTCATTGCCGAGGCCGGGGACTGCGCCACGTACAGGTTTTCGAGCGGGAAGGGGTCCACGCACTTGGCCAACAGGCCGATGACTTCGTCGGCCTTGGCCGAGGCGGCCGCGTCGATCACCAGCCAATGGTTCTGCGGGTCGATCCAGACACGGGTGTCGCGGTACACGCTGAAGGCGCGCGGCAGGAGCTCGTCGGTGACGCGCTCCTTGATTTCCTTCATTTGCTTGCGGCCCGGCTTGTAGCCTTGCTGCTCTTCGATTTCCTGGGCGCGGGCCTTGGCGACCTGGTTGACGACGGTGCCCGGCAGGAGCTTCTTCTCGGCGCGCAGGCTCAGCAGGATCTGGCCGTTGACCACATGGGCCAGGCCGCCGTTTTCACGCGGAGGCACCCAGCCCAGGCTCTGCATTTCGAGGTTGTTGCCGCTTTGGTAGGCATGCCGCGCGAGCGTTTCTTCAAGCTGGTCGCCGACCAGCGTCCACGGCGAGGAGAGGCGATAAATCTTGAGATTCTTGAACCACATGAGCGTCGGCCAAAAGGGTTGATTCTATACGACGCGGCCGCTTTGCCGAAGTGCGGCAATACCGCAGCGTGATGCGACACCTTCTGTCACTGACAGCGGCGGGCCGATGCGCTACTGTCCGCGCAGCAAGTCGAACTGGAGATAAAAAATGAAGATCATCGGCGCCATTCTGATCGTCCTGGGCATCGCTGCCCTGGCCTACAAGGGCTTCAACTACAAGTCCGAGGAGACCGTGCTGCAGATTGGTTCGGTGAAGGCTACCGCCGAGACCGAGAAGTCGGTGGCGATCCCGGCCTGGGCCGGCATCGCGGCCATCGTGGCCGGAGTGGTGGCCATCGGCGTGGGCATGCGCCGCTGATTGCGGGCGGCTGCGGCCGCCGTCTGCAGAAGCAAGCCATGGCGACCGCGGGTCGCCATTTTTGCGCGCGCCGGCACAAAAAAAAGCGGCCCGGCTCATTGAGGGCCGGGCCGGTACGGGAGCACGCAATACCGCGTCATAAAAGGCTCGCGGGGAACGCGGTATCGGTGTCAGAACACTGGCCCTGCAATCGTCCGACAGGGGGATCAATCGTCGGTCAATCTGGCGCAAGGCCGTAATCTGAGCGCTCAGTCTAATGGCGCGGGTCTGACATGGTCCTGAAAGTGCGGGTCTCTTTTTCGCCCGCTCGCTTCCTGGGACGGATCCTGCTTGATTGCGCGCAAAAAAAAAGCTCCATAAGGAGCTTTTGAAAGGCCGGGCGGGCGCAGCAGTCCCGTCCGGCGGGGGATGGCCGTTTAAGCGTTGATGTCGTTGTCCTTGGATTCGCGCACGAACAGCGTGCCGATGACCAGGGTCATGACTGCAATGATGATCGGATACCACAGGCCGTCGTAGATGTTGCCGGTGGCGGCGACCACGGCGAAGGCGACCGGGGGCAGGAAGCCGCCGAACCAGCCGTTGCCGATGTGGTAGGGCAGGCTCATCGACGTGTAGCGGATGCGCGTCGGGAACATTTCCACCAGCATGGCGGCGATCGGGCCGTACACCATGGTCACGTAGAGCACCAGGATGGCCAGCAGCACCACGACCATGACGTTGTTGCTCTGGGCCGGGTCAGCCTTGGCAGGGTAGCCGTGGCTGCGGATGGCAGTCGTCAGCGCCTTGTCCAGTTCTGCGGCCTTGGCCTTGAAGTCTGCCGGGGCCATGGTCTTGCCGTCGAACGAGGCGAACTCGTCGTTGCCGATCTTGACCTTGGCGACCGAGCCGGCCGGCGCCGCTTCGTTCTTATAGTTCACCGAGTTGCGGGCCATGAACGACTTGACCACGTCGCAAGAGCTGGTGAAGGACGAAGTGCCCACCGGGTTGAACTGGAACGAGCAAGTGGTGGGGTCCGCGATCACGGTGACCGGGGCCGTGGCCTGGGCCTTTTCCAGCGCCGGGTTGGCGAAGTGCGTGATGCCCTGGAAGATCGGGAAGTACGTGAGTGCGGCGATCAGGCAGCCAGCCATGATGATGGGCTTGCGGCCGATCTTGTCGGACAGCGCGCCGAAGACCACGAAGAACGGGGTGCCGATCAGGAGCGCGATGGCGATCATGATGTTGGCGGTATTGGCGTCGACCTTCAGCGTTTGCGTCAGGAAGAACAGGGCGTAGAACTGGCCCGTGTACCAGACCACGGCCTGGCCGGCGGTCAGGCCCAGCAGCGCCAGGATCACGACCTTCAGGTTCTTCCATTGGCCGAACGATTCGGCGATCGGCGCCTTGGAACCCTTGCCTTCTTCCTTCATGCGCTTGAAGGTCGGCGATTCGCTCAGTTGCAGGCGGATCCACACCGAGATGCCCAGCAGCACGACCGAGATCAGGAACGGAATGCGCCAGCCCCAGGCCTTGAAGTCGTCTTCGCCCATGACCGTGCGGATGCCCAGGATGACCAGCAGCGACAGGAACAGGCCCAGGGTCGCGGTGGTCTGGATCCAGGACGTGTAGAAGCCGCGGCGGCCATGCGGCGCGTGCTCGGCGACATAGGTCGCCGCGCCGCCGTACTCGCCGCCCAGCGCCAGGCCTTGCAGCAGGCGCAGGACGATCAGGATGGCGGGGGCGGCCAGGCCGATGCTGGCGTAGCTGGGCAGCACGCCCACGAGGAACGTGGACAGGCCCATGATCACGATCGTGACCAGGAAGGTGTACTTGCGTCCGACCAGATCGCCCAGGCGGCCAAACACCAGTGCGCCGAACGGACGCACGGCGAAACCGGCGGCGAACGCCAGCAGGGCGAAGATGAAGCCCGCGGTGGGGTTCACGCCCGAGAAGAAGTGTTGCGCGATGATGGCGGCTAGCGAGCCGTACAGATAGAAGTCGTACCACTCGAAAACCGTGCCCAGCGACGACGCAAAGATGACGCGGCGTTCATCCTTGGTCATCGGGCGCGGATCCGCGGATGGACCGCGGCCTGCCATGGTTGTTGTGCTCATGATGTCTCCTCGGTTTTATGGCCGGCGGTGGTCCGCCGTGCTGCGCCCGCCGCCGGCGAGCCGACATTGAGCTATATGCAACATTGGGGGGTGACGCTGACGAGGTTCTGACGGGATACTTACTTGAGTCTTAAAATTGAAACTGAAAGTAACTATCCCCTGGGAGGCTAGGGATAGTCCTAGGAGGCGTCGGAGAGGTCTGACAACTCGGTGTAAAGCGGAAAGATCACGCGGATCCGCATGCCGGGCAGGTTCGAATGCGCCGTGGGGTGATCGCTGATTTCGACGCTGGCCTGGTGCTTCTGGGCGATCTCCCGCACGATGGCCAGCCCCAGGCCGCTGCCGTCGGACTGGGTGCCCAGCACGCGGTAGAAGCGGTCGAACACCCGTTCGCGCTCTTCAGGCGGGATGCCGGGGCCGGAATCCTCGACCTCCAATACCGCATGCGCGCCCAGGATTTGTGCGCGTACCGTGATGTGGCCGCCGCGCGGCGTGTAGCGCAGCGCGTTGTCCACCAAGTTGTTGAGCAGTTCGGCCAGCAGCAGGGGGTTGCCGTTGATCTCCACCGGGTGGTCCGAGCCCTCGAAGCCCAGGTCGGTGTTCAGCGACAGCGCCTGCGGCGCCCAGTGCATGGCCTGTTCGTAGGCGATGGCGTTGAGGTCCGTGCGGGTCAAGCCGATGGCGCTGGGGTTCTCGGCCCGGGCCAGCAACAGCAGTTGGTTCACCAGGCGCGTGGCGCGTTCCGAGCCGGTCACGAGCTGGCGCAGGCTGGACTGCATTTCCTCGGGGCTGGCGTCGCGCAGCGCCAGCTCGGCCTGGGTGCGCAGGCCGGCCAGCGGCGTCTTCAACTGGTGCGCCGCGTCGGCGACGAAGCGGCGCTGCGCCTGCACGTTGGACGAAAGCCGGTCCAGCAGATCGTTCATCGCGGCCACCAGGGGCGCGATCTCGGTAGGCGCGGCGCGCTCGTCGATGGGCGAAAGATCGTCGGGCCGGCGGGCCCGCAGGCGCTGCTGCAGCGCGTTCAGCGGCGCGACCCCGCGCGACAGCCCGAACCACACCAGCAGCACGGCGATGGGCAGCACCACGAACTGCGGAATGATCACGCCCTTGATGATGTCGTTGGCCAGCTGCGTGCGCTTTTCGACGGTCTCGGCCGCGATCAGCAGCGCTGGCTGCGTATCCGGCAGGTGCAGGTCCACCCAGGTGAACGCCAGCCGGATGCCGAAGCCGCGCAAAGTCGCGTCTTCGTACTGCACTTCGCCGGGGCGGGGCTGGCCCACGGTGGAAGGCAGCGGCAGGGCGCGGTCGCCGCCCAGATACTCGCCGCGGCTGCCCAGCGCCAGCCAGAACACGCTGTCGGTCTCGTCGGCGTGCAGCACTTCGCGCGCGGTGCTGGTCATCTTCAGCACGGCGCGGCCGTCCTGCGCGTGCACCTGCAGGGTCAGCACGTGGAGATTGTTGGCCAGCGCGCGGTCGTAGGGCACGTTGGCGATGTTCTGCGCCACCACGTAGGTGATGGCCACGCTCATCGGCCACAGCAGGAACAGCGGCGCCAGCATCCAGTCCAGGATCTCGCCCAGCAGGGAGCGTTGCGGCGGCGCGAAGCTCGGGCCCTTGGCCCCCGCCCGCATGACCTCCAGTGCTTCCTGGTTCAGCGCTTCCGGCGGCGCCGCTTCAGCTTGCGAGGTACGCCGCACCCTGGTCCCGCTCAAGACAGTAGCCCAGGCCGCGCACCGTCACGATTTTCACGCCGCTGGGCTCCAGCTTCTTGCGCAGGCGATGGACGTAGACCTCGATGGCGTTGGTGCTGACTTCCTCGCCCCATTCGCACAGGTGGTCGACCAGCTGGGTCTTGCTGACCATGCGGCCGCTGCGGGTCAGGAGGATCTCGAGCAGGCTGACTTCGCGCGCCGACAGGTCCAGCGTCTGGTCGTCGACCACGGCGACGCGGCCGGTCTGGTCGAACAGCAGGCGGCCGTGCTTGATCATGGTGGCGCCGCCGCCCGCGCCGCGCCGGGTCAGGGCTCGCACGCGGGCCTCGAGTTCCGACAGCGCGAACGGCTTGGCCATGTAGTCGTCGGCGCCCAGGTCCAGCCCCTTGACGCGCTGTTCGATACTGTCGGCCGCGGTCAGGATCAGCACCGGCAGGGCGGAGTTGCGGGCGCGCAGGCGGCGCAGCACCTCCAGCCCGGCCAGTTGCGGCAGGCCCAAGTCCAGGATGAGCAGGTCGAATGCCTGGGCCGCCAGCGCCGAATCGGCCGCCAACCCGTCGCGCACCGCATCCACGGCATAGCCGTTGTGGCGCAACGAACGGGACAGGCCGTCGGCCAGGATGCTGTCGTCTTCGGCGATCAGGATACGCATGGGCTACAGTGAGAAAAGACCCCGTGGCGCAAAGGGGACAAAACGCCGGGTTCGTCTGGCATTCTGGCATAGGGCGCCAAGCTTGCCACTCAGGGTATACGTGCAAAACACTGGCACACTGGTTTTATGTACAGTATAATCCGATGCCATAATCTGACCCGTTGCTCAAAGCACCCGCCTAAACCTGCGGCACTTCCCTAGACACCAGATACGTTACAGACAGGACTCTACATGGACGACAAAACCACCAAGGCCGCCGCATCGGAAAAGGCCAAGGCGCTTGCCGCCGCGCTTTCGCAGATCGAAAAGCAGTTCGGCAAGGGCTCGATCATGCGCTACGGCGACAACGAGGTTTCGCATGACATCCAGGTGGTTTCCACGGGCTCGCTCGGTCTGGACATCGCGCTGGGTGTCGGTGGCCTGCCGCGAGGCCGCGTGGTCGAAATCTACGGCCCGGAATCGTCGGGCAAGACCACGCTGACGCTGCAGGTCATCGCTGAAATGCAGAAAATCGGCGGCACCTGCGCGTTCGTTGATGCGGAGCACGCGCTCGATGTGCAATACGCCTCCAAGCTGGGCGTCAAACTGACCGATCTGCTGATTTCGCAGCCGGACACCGGCGAACAGGCGCTGGAGATTACCGACGCGCTGGTGCGCTCCGGCTCGGTCGACCTGATCGTCATCGACTCGGTGGCCGCGCTGGTGCCCAAGGCCGAAATCGAAGGCGAAATGGGCGATTCCCTGCCCGGCCTGCAAGCCCGCCTGATGAGCCAGGCGCTGCGCAAGCTCACCGCCACCATCAAGAAGACCAACTGCATGGTCATCTTCATCAACCAGATCCGCATGAAGATCGGCGTGATGTTCGGCAACCCCGAAACCACCACCGGCGGCAACGCGCTCAAGTTCTACGCCTCCGTGCGCCTGGACATCCGCCGCATCGGTTCCATCAAGAAGGGCGACGAGGTCGTCGGCAACGAAACCCGCGTCAAGGTCGTGAAGAACAAGGTCGCGCCGCCGTTCAAGCAGGCCGAATTCGACATCATGTACGGCGCCGGCATCTCGCGCGAAGGCGAAATCATTGATCTGGGCGTGGCCGCCAATGTGGTGGACAAGTCCGGCGCGTGGTACAGCTACAACGGCAACCGCATCGGCCAGGGCAAGGACAATGTCCGCGAGTACCTGAAAGAGCACAAGGACATGGCCGTCGAGATCGAGAACCGCGTCCGCGAGAACCAGGGCATCGTCAGCCGCGCGGCCGAATTCGTACCCACCGCGGAAGACACCGCCGAAGATTGATCGGATCGGTGGCGGGCCTGGCGCGTGGCGGATTCAGATTTGCCGCGAACGGCCCGCGTATCGCGTCGGGGCAGCCCGAACACTTGCGGCAGGCGCCAGGACGGGCCTGCCGTTATGCATAGCAAGCAGGAAACGCATGAGCTGGAAACCGCCGCCCGCGTCAGCCGAGCGCCTCCGCGCCAAGCTGGACGATGAATTCGAAACCGTGGCCAAGCCGCAGGGCTTGCGCCGCAGTTCGGATGCGCGCCGCGAGCAGGAAGCGCAAGCCGGCGATGCGCCGGATTCATGGAGCCGCAGTTCGGAAGCGGGCGGTGCGCGCCGCGGCCGCCGTGCCGCCGCGGCCGAGGACGGCCAGGATACCGACAGTCAGTCGACCCGCAAGGGGCCGTCGTTGAAGATGCGGGCCGTGGGCTATCTGTCGCGGCGCGAGCACGCCCGCGAGGAATTGGCGCGCAAGCTTGCCGCCCATGCCGAAGATCCGGCCGAAGTCGAGGCCGTGCTCGATGCCCTGGAAAAGGAAGGCTGGCTGTCCACCGAACGCTTTGCGCAAAGTTTGGTCCATCGGCGCGCCTCGCGCCAGGGGGCGGCGCGCATCGTGCAGGAATTGCGGCAGCACGGGGTGGACGACAACCAGGTCGCCGAATTGCGCGAACAACTGCGCGCCACCGAGTACGACCGCGCGCTCGAAGTCTGGAAGAAGCGCTTCAGCGCCAAGCCGGAGGATCGCGCGGCGTACGCAAAACAGGCGCGCTTTCTGGCCAGCCGTGGCTTTGCACATGACGTGATTCGTCGCATTCTGGGCGAAGGCGGCGACGAGGACTGAGTTCCTCCGCTGCAAACGGCTGGCGTCTTACTTCGCCGACTTGATCCCCGACAGCGTCTTGAAACACACGTCGCGGGTAATGGTCAGGAACTCATCGATGTACGAGGCATCCGTGTCCTCGCTGCGCACCGTCGCGTACAGCGTGCGCCATACGCCTTGCGGGCCCAACCGGCACAGCCGCAGCCAGCCCTGATTCATGTATTCCGTCAGCGCCCAGTTGGGCAGCGCGGCCACGCCGCGGTTGCTGGCCACCAGCTGCGCAATGATGGGGGTGAGCTCCGCGCGGCGGATGGCGGCCGGCTCGACGTCGGCGGGGTCGAGGAAGGCCGTGAAAATGTCCAGGCGCTGCTTGTCCACGGGATAGGTGATGAGCGTCTGGTCGGCCAACTGATCCGGCATGACGAACTTGCTGCCGGCCAGCGGATTGGATTCCGACACGGCCAGCACCAGCTCGTACTTGAACAGCGGCAGGTATTCCACCGCGTCCAGCGGCTGGGGGTCCGAGGTAATGACCAGGTCCAGGTCGCCGCGCACCAGGGCGGGCAGGGGGGCGAAGGAAAACGCCGCCGACAGGTCCAACGCCACATCGGGCCATTGCGCGCGGAAGGCATCCAGGGCCGGCATCAGCCACTGAAAGCAGGAATGGCAGTCGATCGCCAGGTGCAGCCGGCCGGTGCGGCCCGCGGCCAGCCGCTGCAGATCCCGTTCCGTCGCGCGGATGCGCGGCAGCACTTCATCCGCCAGCGCCAGCACCCGCAGGCCCGCGGTCGTCAGCCGCGCCGGCCGCGTGCGGCGGTTCAGCAACGGCGTGCCCAGCCGGGTTTCCAGGTCGCGCAACTGGTGCGACAGGGCCGACTGGGTCAGGTGCAGGCGCTCGGCGGCTTCCTGCAGGCTGCCGCCATCGCGGATGGCGGTAAGCGTTTCAAGATGACGGATTTCAAGCATGGGTGACTACAGGGTTAGGAAATAAGCTCATATTGTATGAGATTTTCTCATCCTATGAATGTGTACATTGATTTTGATTCATTTTGGTTTGGCATCAGAATAGCCGTCACTTGAACAAATTTTGTCTAACGGCGGAAATGTCATGACTACTATTCATAATTTGGGTTTCCCCCGCATCGGCGCGCAACGTGAGCTGAAGCGCGCGGTCGAAGCCTATTGGGCCGGCAAGCAGACCTCTGAAGAACTGGAACAGACGGGCCGTGAACTGCGCGCCAAGCACTGGAAACTTCAGGCCGCCGCCGGCCTGAAGTTCGTGCCGGTGGGCGACTTCGCCTGGTACGACCAGATCCTGGAATGGACCACGCTGCTGGGCGCCGTGCCGGCCCGCTTCGGCCAGAAGGACGACGAGCCCGTCACGCTGGACACGCTGTTCCGCATGGGCCGTGGCCGCGCGCCGACGGGCAAGCCCGCCGCAGCCTGCGAAATGACCAAGTGGTTCGACACCAACTACCACTACATCGTGCCGGAACTGGTGCCAGGCCAGACCTTCCGCATCGCCCGTGAATCGCTGTTCGAACAGGTCCGGGAAGCGCAGGCCCAGGGCTACGCCGTCAAGCCCGTGATTCCCGGTCCGCTGACCTGGCTCTATCAGGGCAAGGGCGATGCCTTTGACGCTGGCGCCGCCGATGAGGGCAAGCTGCAACTGCTGGCCGCGCTGCTGCCGGTCTACCAGGAAGTGCTGGCGCGCTTCGCCAAGCTGGGCGTGCAGTGGGTGCAGATCGACGAACCCATCCTGGCGCTGGATCTGCCGCAAGCCTGGCGCGACGCGTTCAAGCAAACCTATGACCAGTTGTCCGCCAGCGCGGTCAAACTGCTGGTGGCCACCTACTTCGACGGCCTGAAGGACAATCTGCCGACCGCGCTGGGCTTGCCCGTGGCCGGCTTGCACGTGGACCTGGTGCGCGCGCCCGAACAACTGGCGGAAGTGGTCGCGGGCCTGGGCGCCGAACAGGTGCTGTCCGCCGGCGTCATCAATGGCCGCAACATCTGGCGCACCGACCTGGACGCCGCCATCGCCACGCTGACCCCGATCAAGCGGCAATTGGGCGACCGTCTGTGGCTGGCGCCTTCGTGCTCGCTGCTGCACGTGCCGGTGGATCTGGCTTATGAAACCGAGTTGGATGCGGAGCTCAAGAGCTGGCTGTCGTTTGCCGCCCAGAAACTGGAAGAACTGAGCCTGCTGGGCCGCGCCCTGGACAGCGCGACGCAAGCCGCCGCGCAGGACGGCCTGGCCAAGCAGCGCGCCGCGCTGGCCGCCCGCCGTTCTTCGGCCCGCATCCACAATCCGGCCGTCGCCCAGCGCATGGCTGGTGCGGCCGCCGTGTCGCGCGACCGCGCGCCGTTCGCCGGCCGCATCGCCCGCCAACAGGAAGAGCTGGGCCTGCCCGCCTACCCGACCACGACCATCGGCTCCTTCCCGCAGACTGCGGAAATCCGCGCCCTGCGCCGCGACTGGAAGTCGGGCGCGCTGTCGGACTCGGGCTACGAGACCGCCATCCGCAAGGAAATCGAGGAAGTCATCCGCTTCCAGGAAAAGGTCGGCCTGGACGTGCTGGTACACGGCGAACCCGAGCGCAACGACATGGTGGAGTACTTCGGCGAGCTGCTGGCCGGCTTCGCCTTCACCAAGAACGGCTGGGTCCAGAGCTACGGCTCGCGTTGCGTCAAGCCGCCGGTCATTTTCGGCGATGTCGCCCGTCCCGCGCCGATGACGGTGGGTTGGTCGTCCTACGCGCAGTCGCTGACCGACAAGCCGGTCAAGGGCATGCTGACCGGCCCGGTCACCATCCTGCAGTGGTCGTTCGTGCGCGACGACCAGCCGCGCGAGCAGACCTGCCGCCAACTGGCCCTGGCCTTGCGCGACGAAGTGGTGGACCTGGAAACCGCCGGCATCAGCGTCATCCAGATCGACGAGCCCGCCATCCGCGAAGGCTTGCCGCTGCGCCGCGCCGACTGGCAGGCGTATCTGGATTGGGCCGTGGATTGCTTCCGCCTGTCGACCGCCGGCGTGCGCGACCAGACGCAGATCCACACCCACATGTGCTATTCGGAGTTCAACGACATCATCGAATCCATCGCCGCCATGGACGCGGACGTGATCACGATCGAAACCTCGCGTTCCAACATGGATCTGCTCAAGGCCTTCGAGGACTTCCGTTATCCGAACGATATCGGTCCCGGCGTGTACGACATCCATTCGCCGAACGTGCCCGAAGTGGACTGGATGGTCGGCCTGATGGAGAAGGCCGCGGCCCGTCTGCCCAAGGAGCGTCTGTGGGTCAATCCTGACTGCGGCCTGAAGACGCGCGCCTGGCCTGAAACCGAAGCCGCGCTGATCGGCATGGTGCAGGCGGCCCGCGCCTTGCGCGAGGCGGCCTGAGCAGAAAGCTTGCCGTAATGCCGCCGGATCCCATGGGTCTGGCGCCAGCCCTGATCCGCGCATGCCGCGCGCGGATCAGGGCTTTTTCCTTGCAGCCGCAAGGTTCTTGTGATGGCTGCAAGCCACAGCCTGGGCGCGGCGCGGATGTTTTTTTCAATCCTGCTTGAACGAAATTCCGCGGCATGGGTCAATACGCAAAATCCCATTGCTGGATCCTTGTCGTTCCTATGATTCTCCAAGGCCCCTGTCGGCCCGACCTGCTGCTTGCAGAGACGCTGCCCGACATTCTGGAAGCCACGATCCGCCGGCATCCCGCCGCCGTCGCCATTCATTGGCTGGATCACACCCTCACTTATGACATGCTCGGCCAGCGCGCCGACCTGGCCGCGCACCATCTGATCGAAGCGGGCGTGCGGCCCGGCGATATCGTCGGCCTGTGCCTGCCGCGCGGCGCCGACCTGCTGGTGATGCAGGCGGCCATCGCCAAAGCGGGCGCGGCCTGGCTGCCATTTGAATCCGACACGCCTGCGGACCGCATGCTGGTCTGCCTGCAGGACGCGGGAGCCCACGGACTGATCGCGGGCGCCGAGGTCCGGCTGGACGGCATGGAAACCTGGACCACCTGGGCGCTGTCGGAGCCGGTCGAAGGCGATTTGCGCAGGCGGGAAGGGCTGCTGCCCGAACATCCTGCCTATGTCATCTACACCTCGGGCTCCACCGGCAAGCCCAAGGGCGTGCCTATCAACCACGCCAGCATCTGCCACTTCCTGCGCAGCGAAAACGCAGTGTTGGGCGTGCGCCATGAAGACAAGGTCTACCAAGGCTTCTCGGTGGCCTTCGACATGTCGTTCGAAGAGATCTGGATCAGTTATCTGGTCGGCGCGTCCTTGTGGGTAGCGCCCAAGATGCTGACGACGGACCCGGAAGGCCTGCCGGACGCCCTGGTGCGCGAAAGCGTTACCGTGCTGCACGCGGTGCCGACCTTGCTGGCGCTGTTCGCGCGCGACGTGCCTGGACTGCGCATCGTCAATCTGGGCGGCGAGGTCTGTCCGGATTTCCTGGTGCCGCGCTGGGCCACGCCCGGCCGGCGCATGTTCAATACCTACGGCCCCACCGAGACCACCGTGTCCGCCAGCCTGGCCGAACTGCTGCCGGGCCAGCCCGTGACCATAGGCGCGCCGCTGCCCAACTACGGCATGCTGGTGCGCGGCGAGGACGGCGCGGTGCTGCCGCAAGGGCAGGTGGGAGAGCTGTGCATCACCGGTCCTGGCGTGGCCGGCGGCTATCTGGGCCGGCCCGAGCTGACGGCCGAGAAATTCCTCGCCAATCCGCGCCCGTCCGGCGATCACGACACCCGCATGTACCGCAGCGGTGATCTGGCGCGCATTGACGAGCACGGGCAGATCCATTGCCTGGGCCGCAGCGACGACCAGGTCAAGGTGCGGGGGTTCCGCGTCGAGCTTGGGGAAATCGAGGCCGCGCTTTACCGCCTGCCGGGCGTGGGCGCCGCTGCCGTGGTGCTGCGCGATCTGGCGGGCATCGAGCAGCTGGTGGCCTTCCTCAAGCCCGAGGGCGAGGCGCGGCTGGACCCGCATGCGATGCGCGCCGCGCTGGGCGCGGACTTGCCCGCCTACATGATTCCGGCGCGCTTCGAACTGGTGGCCGAAGTGCCCCGCCTGACCTCGGGCAAGATCGACCGCAAGGCGTTGAAGGCGCGCGAGCTGGACGCCGTGTCCGAGCCCAGCGGTGACGACGACGTGCCCGTCACGCCAGGCGAGCTCGCCTTGTTCGACGCCCTGCGCCCTTTGTTCCCGGGGCAGCCGCTGCGGCTGGCCAGCGACTTCTTCCGCGACCTGGGCGGCCATTCGCTGCTGGCCGCGCGCCTGGTGTCGTCGTTGCGTAAGCATCCGCATTTTTCCGCGCTGACCATGCACGAGCTTTACCAGCATCCCGTGCTGGGAACCCTCGCGGCCCGGCTGGACGCGCTGGCCTCGGCCGAAAGCGCCGCGGCCCAATCGGCAGTCGTCGCCGGGACCGGCGCTGATCCGGCGGCCGCGCCCGAGTGGCGCCGCTGGACCTGCGGCCTGGCGCAGCTGGCGGCGCTGCCGCTGCTGATCGGCGTGCGCATGCTGATCTGGCTGACGCCGTTCTTCACCTACCACTACTGGACGGGCGACGAGGGCGACTCCGTCTGGCGCGCGGTGGCGCTGTCCATCGCCAGCTATCTGGCCTGCAACCTGTTGAGCTTCGGCGTGGCCGTGGCCTGCAAATGGGGCATCCTGGGCAGGCTCAAGCCCGGCCGCTACCCGCTGTATGGCTGGCTGTTCTACCGCTGGTGGCTGGTGGACCGGGTGATGGACATACCGCCCGCGCATCTGCTTGCCGGGTCGCCGTTGCAGATCTGGTACTTGCGGGCGCTGGGCGCGCGCATCGGCCGCGACGCCGCCATCAGCCGCATTTCCGTGCGCGCGCCCGACCTGTTGGCGGTCGGAAACGGCGTCAGCATCGGCGCGGCGGTGAACCTGGAGAACTTCGCGGTGCGTGGCGGGGAATGGAGCGTGGCGCCGATCACGCTGGCGGACCGCGCCTACATCGGTTCCTATTCGGTGCTGCAGGGCGATGTGGCGATGGGCGAGGGCGCCCGCCTGGATGGCCTGTCTTCGCTGGCGCAGGGCGCGCGCGTGCCACCAGGCCAGATCTGGAGCGGCGCGCCGGCGTGGCACGATCCGCAGGCCCACGCGCCCGAGCTGCCACCGCGGCCGCAGCGCCAGGGCATCTGGAGCCGGCTGGACTGCGTGGCCTACGCGGGCGGCGGCACGCTGATCGCCGCCCTGTTCTTCATGCCGGTGTTCCCGAGCTTCGTGCTGATCGACTGGATCGACGCGCGCTGGCTGGACTTGATGGGCGCGCGCGTGCCCTGGCCCCAAGCCTTCCTGAGCTATCTGCTACTGGCTTTGCCCGCCAGCGCCCTGCTGCTGATGCTGACGGTGCTGGTATCCGCGCTGCTGCGCTGGACGCTGCTGCCCCGGTTGGCCAGCGGCCGCTGGCCCGTCTACGGCCAGATCTATCTGCGGCGCTGGCTGACCAACCAGATCCAGGAATCCAGCCTCAGCGTGCTGCACGGCCTGTACGCGTCGATCTATGCCGGCAACTGGTACCGCCTGCTGGGCGCGAAGGTCGGGCGTGGCACGGAAATCTCCACCGCCATGGGCGTGGTGCCCGACATGCTGACGCTGGGCCGCGACAGCTTTATCGCCGACGGCGTTATGCTGGGCGACGAGGAAATCGACGGCGGCTGGATGACGATGCGTCCCACCGTCATCGGCAACCGCAGTTTCGTCGGCAACGGCGCCTATGTCCCGGACGGCTCGGTGCTGCCCGACGATGTGCTGATCGGCGTGCAGAGCCGCGCGCCGGCCAACGCCCGCATGGCCAGCGGCCAGACCTGGCTGGGCAATCCGCCGCTGGCGCTGCCGGCGCGCGAGCAGACCGCGGGCTTTCCGGCGCACTTGACCTTCCGCCCCAGCCTGGGCCGCAAGATCCTGCGCGGCGGCGTCGAGGGCATGCGCATGATCCTGCCGCTGGCCGTGGTGATCGCGGTGGGCTATCTGACCGTGATGAAGGTCATCCCCATGGCGGCGCGCGAAGGCTTCGTTTCCGCTTTCGATGAGCTGATGCTGGCCGGCGTGCTGTACGGCGTCGGCGCCTTCCTGTTCCTGGTGGCGTTGAAGTGGGCGCTGATCGGCCGCTACCAACCGCGCGCCGAGCCCATGTGGACGCCCTTCGTCTGGAAGAGCGAAGCCGTCACCAGCCTGTACGAATCCATCGCGGTGCCTAATTTCTTCAACTTCCTGCGGGCCACGCCCTGGCTGCCGCTGGCCCTGCGCTGCATGGGCGCCCGCATCGGCAAACGCGTCTTCATGGACACCACCGACATCACCGAGTACGACTGCGTCTCGATCGGCGACGACGCCGTGCTGCACGCCTGGTCCGGGCCGCAGACCCATCTGTTCGAAGACCGGGTGATGAAGATCGGCATGGTCCGCATCGGCGACGCCGTCAACGTCGGGCCGCGCAGCACCATCCTGTATGACACCCGGGTCGAAGCCGGCGCGCGGCTGGGGCCGCTGACGCTGGTGCTCAAGGGCGAGGCCATTCCTGCGGGGCAGGCCTGGATCGGCAGCCCGGCGACTCCGTGGACGCAAGGGTGACCGGGCCTCTGAGGCTGACCGGGGAGGGCGCCCCGGTCGAATTGTGGCTGCTGCACCTGCCGGTCTCCCGGCAGAGGCAGCGCCTGGCCGCCCGGGTTTGGCTGGCCGCGGAACTGGCGCGGCGCGATCCGCAAGCCGCTTCGGGCTGGACGGAAACGCCCCAGGGCCCGCGGATGCCCGCGGGCGCGCGCTGGAACAGTTCCTTCTCTTATTATGGCCCTTATATTCTTTGCGGCCTGTCCCGGCTGGGCCTGCCGGGCGTGGACCTGACTGGCGCGCAGGCCTGGGCGGGCGATGCGGACGTGATCAGCCTTTATTGCGGTCCGCATGCCGCCGCCGAGCTGGCTGTCAGTCCGCCAGCGGCGCGGGCGGACGCCTTCGCCCGCGCCTGGAGCGCGCTGGAGGCGCGCCTGAAAGCCTGCCGCCGGGGACTGGAGGAATACTCCCCGGAGCGCGAGCGGCGCCTGGCCGCCGCCCGCATCACCTGCCAGGTCCGGCACCAGGGCCTGTGGGCGGCCGCCGCCCTCTGCGGCGGCGCGTCAGGCGCTAGTCAGGGGGCTTGATCGCAGGCCGGCTGCGCTATACTTTGAAGGTTTTGTTGCCGCGCACCATGCGCAGGCATCTCGCCCCGCAGGCCCCCAGCATGCCCTTGCCACCGCCGGACTATCCTCGCCAACCATTGCACACGCGTTCCATACGCGTGCAGTCGTATGCGCGCGAGGACGGGCTCTGGGACCTGGAAGCCGAGCTGATCGACGTCAAGGCGTACGATTTCCCCAAGCGCGACGGCGAGATGTTCAAGGCCGGACAACCCATCCATCACATGCATCTGCGCATCACCATCGACGAGAACTTCTCGATCGTGGCGGCGCAGGCCGTCTATGACGCCGCTCCCTACGGCGAGCATTGCATGGCCATCGAACCGGCTTACACTGATCTGATCGGAATGAACCTGCTCAAGGGGTTCCGCGGGCAGGTCAAAGAGCGGTTCGGGCACGTGGAGGGCTGTACGCACATGACCGAGCTGTCGCAGGTGCTACCCACCGCGGCGGTGCAGACCATGGCCAACCGCCGGCGGCAGGAAAACAACCCGAACCGGCGTCCATTCCAATTGGACGGCTGCCACGCGCTAAGCACCAGCGGCCCGGTGGTGGCTGAGCACTATCCCAAGTGGTACACCGGGGGTAGCGCTGAGGCATCGGCCGATTCGTCCTCCGATTCACCTTCTTTTTCTCATACGTCCTGACAGGTAACACATGAAAATCCACGAGTATCAAGGCAAGGAACTGCTGAAGCAATTTGGCGTCCCCGTGCCGCGCGGGATTCCCGCTCTTTCCGTCGACGAGGCCGTGGCTGCCGCTGAAAAGCTGGGTGGACCGGTGTGGGTCGTCAAGGCACAAATTCACGCGGGCGGCCGCGGCAAGGGCGGCGGCGTGAAGCTGGCGCGCTCGCTGGACGACGTCCGCAAGCTGGCCTCGGAAATCCTGGGCATGCAGCTGATCACGCACCAGACCGGCCCGGAAGGCCAGAAGGTCCGTCGCCTGTACATCGAAGACGGCGCCGACATCCAGAAGGAATACTACGTGTCGCTGGTCACCGACCGCGCCACCCAGAAGGTCGCCTTCATCGCCTCCAGCGAAGGCGGCATGGACATCGAGGAAGTGGCCCACTCCACTCCCGAGAAGATCATCACCGAATACATCGACCCGCTGACCGGCCTGTCCGCCGAGCAAGCCACCAAGATCGCCAACGCGATCGGCCTGCCCGCTGATTCCACCGCCCAAGCCGTGGACGTGTTCCAGAAGCTCTACAAGTGCTACATGGACACCGACGCCTCCCTGGTCGAAATCAACCCGCTGAACCGCGACAGCAAGGGCAACATCATCGCCCTGGACGCCAAGTTCAACTTCGATCCCAACGCCCTGTTCCGCCACCCGGAACTCGTCGCCTACCGCGACCTGGACGAAGAAGATCCGGCTGAAATCGAAGCCAGCAAGTTCGACCTCGCCTACATCCAGCTCGACGGCAACATCGGCTGCCTGGTGAACGGCGCCGGCCTGGCCATGGCCACCATGGACACCATCAAGCTGTTCGGCGGCGAGCCGGCCAACTTCCTGGACGTCGGCGGCGGCGCCACGGCCGAGAAGGTCACGGAAGCCTTCAAGATCATGCTCAAGAACAAGAGCGTGAAGGCCATCCTGGTCAACATCTTCGGCGGCATCATGCGCTGCGACGTCATCGCCGAAGGCGTGATCGCTGCTTGCAAGGCCGTCAACCTGAACGTGCCGCTGGTCGTCCGCATGAAGGGTACCAACGAAGAACTCGGCAAGAAGATGCTGGCTGACTCCGGTCTGCCGATCATCAGCGCCGACACGATGGCCGAAGCCGCCACCCGCGTCGTAGCCGCCGTCAAGTAAAGAAAAATCCAAGGATTCACAAATGTCGATTCTGATCAACAAGGACACCAAGGTCATTACCCAGGGCATCACGGGTAAGACGGGGCAGTTCCACACCCGCATGTGCCGTGAGTACGCCAATGGCAAAGCCGCCTTCGTGGCCGGCGTGAACCCCAAGAAGGCGGGTGAAGACTTCGAAGGCGTGCCGATTTTCGCTTCGGTGAAGGACGCCAAGGCTGACACCGGCGCCACCGTGTCCGTCATTTACGTGCCGCCCGCGGGCGCCGCCGCCGCCATCTGGGAAGCCGTCGAGGCCGAACTGGATCTGGTGATCTGCATCACCGAAGGCATCCCGGTCCGCGACATGCTGGAAGTCAAGAACCGCATGAAGGCCAAGGGCAGCAAGACCCTGCTGCTGGGTCCGAACTGCCCGGGTCTGATCACGCCCGACGAAATCAAGATCGGCATCATGCCCGGTCACATCCACCGCAAGGGCCGCATCGGCATCGTCAGCCGTTCGGGCACCCTGACGTACGAAGCCGTGGCGCAAGTCACCGAGCTGGGCCTGGGTCAATCCAGCGCCGTCGGCATCGGTGGCGACCCCATCAACGGCCTGAAGCACGTCGACGTGCTGAAGATGTTCAATGACGATCCCGACACCGACGCCGTCATCATGATCGGCGAAATCGGCGGTCCGGACGAAGTCAACGCCGCCGAGTGGGCCAAGGACAACATGAAGAAGCCGGTCGTCGGCTTCATCGCCGGTGTCACCGCTCCTCCCGGAAAGCGCATGGGCCACGCCGGCGCGCTGATCTCCGGCGGCGCCGACACTGCCGACGCCAAGCTGGAAGTCATGGAAGCCTGCGGCATCCGCACCACGCGCAACCCCTCCGAAATGGGCAAGCTGCTCAAGTCGGTGCTGTAAAAAACGCCTGGCCCGGTGTCCGGACGCGGCTAGCGTCCGGCGCCCGCGGCCTGCTGGCGGAAGCCCTGTCCTGGCGTCAAACCCCTGATTTCCAGCGATAGGCATTCGCCATCCCAAGCCCGCCACGGCGGGCTTTTTTTCGCCTTTTTTTCGTAATCCTAGGGAAATCCCGTGTCCATGACGCGGCCGGGCAAACATACGGAAAGCTGAACGAAACTATAATGAAAGAAATTCTGCACGTACCCAGCAAGAATGCCGTCGGGCTCGCACCAAGACGGCCAGTACGTTTTTTTCGTCTTATTTCACCCATTCATTTGGTTTTGTCCTAGGGGGATCACACCTAGGAAAGAGAGGCATGGAACTCAGTTCAGCGGCATTCTGGATAGCGTTGCTCCAGATCATTTGGGTCAACATTCTGCTATCGGGCGACAACGCCGTGGTTATTGCGCTGGCGGCGCGTTCGCTGCCTCCGGCCCAACAGAAAAAAGCGATCGTGGTCGGCTCCGCCGCGGCGATCATCATGCGTATCGTGCTGACGCTGGTAGCGGCCACGCTGTTGCTGCTGCCGTGGCTCAAGCTCATCGGCGCGCTGCTTCTGGTCTACATCGGCGTGACGCTGCTGTTGCCGGAAGGCGAGGAAGACGGCGCGGGCAAGACGCAAGGCAATCTGCTGACCGCAATCCGCACGATCATGATTGCCGACCTGGTCATGAGCCTGGACAATGTGGTGGCCGTGGCTGCCGCGGCCATGGGCGATACGACCTTGCTGGTGTTGGGCCTGGCCATCAGTATTCCGCTGGTCATCTTCGGCAGCACGCTGCTTCTGAAGGTCATCGAGCGCTTCCCGGTTATCGTCTGGGTGGGCGCGGCGCTGCTGGGTTTCATCGCCGGCGAACTGCTGGTGGGCGATCCGGCCTTGCAGGAACCCGTGGCGCGTATCGACGCGGCCCTGGGGATCACGCAGCACAGCTTTGCGCTGATGACGGGCGTGCTGGGCGCCGTGCTGGTGCTGGCTATCGGCAAAGTTTTGCTGCTGCGCCAGAAAGCTGACTGAAAGCTGAATTATACTAATAAGTTGTACTGAATAAGCTCGCCGCGCCCTGCGCGGCGAGCCATGCCGGACCGGGACCGGCCACTCTTTTCATAAATGCCTTCGGGGGTTCATAGTGCTTGAGTTTTTACAGACGCTGAGTTGGACAGCGGTATTCCAGATCATCCTCATCGACATCCTGCTCGGCGGCGACAACGCGGTCGTGATCGCGCTGGCCTGCCGCAATCTGGCGCCCAAGCAGCGCATGCAAGGCATTCTGTGGGGTACCGCGGGCGCCATCATCCTGCGCGTGGTCCTGATCGCCTTCGCCCTGACCCTGCTGTCGATTCCCTTCCTGAAGGTCGTGGGCGGCCTGCTGCTGGTCTGGATCGGCGTCAAGCTCCTGATTCCCGAGGACGATGCCCATGGCAACGTGAAGGGCGGCACATCCATCGCCGCCGCGATCAAGACCATCATCATCGCCGACTTCGTGATGAGCCTGGACAACGTGATCGCCATTGCCGGCGCGGCCCAGAACGCCCATGCCGACCATCAGATCGGCCTGGTCGCCTTCGGCCTGATCGTCAGCGTGCCGATCATCATCTGGGGCAGCACCCTGGTGCTCAAGCTCATTGACCGCTATCCGCTGGTGATTACGTTGGGCGCGGCCTTGCTGGGCTGGATCGCGGGCGGAATGCTGATCACCGACGTGGTTGTCGAGCGTCAATTCGGCGTTCAGCCCACTGCGGTTAAAATTGGCGCAGAAATCATTGGCGCCTTGCTGGTTGTTGTCCTTGGACGGTGGCTGGCAAGCCGCAAAACCGCTTCCAAGGAATCAGCACATGAGTCTGCGTAGATCCACCGACCCCCAGCAATCCGAATCGGGCCTGAGCCTCCTTCAGGGCCTTTTCGTGCTGGCCATCCTCGGGGTGGTCGCGACGGTCATCGTCTCCAATTTCGTTTGATGCCGTCTCGTGTCTCTACCGCAACGCCTGGTCATTGCGACCCGCGCCAGCCGGCTTGCCCTGTGGCAAGCCGAGCATGTGCGCGACCGGCTGCGCACGCTGTACCCGGCGTGCGCGGTTGAGCTGCTCACCCTGACGACCCGAGGCGATCAGATCCTCGACCGCACGCTCTCCAAGGTGGGCGGCAAGGGTCTGTTCGTCAAGGAACTCGAAAACGCGCTGCTCGACGGGCGCGCCGATCTGGCCGTGCACTCCTTGAAGGACGTGCCGGTCGATCTGCAGGCCCCGTTCGAGCTTTGCGCCGTCCTCGATCGCGCGGATCCGCGCGATGCCTTCGTCTCCAATACCCATGACTCGCTGGCCGACCTGCCGGCGGGCGCCGTCGTCGGCACCTCCAGCCTGCGCCGCGAATCGCAGATCCGCGCGCGCTATCCCGAGCTGGTCGTGAAGCCGCTGCGCGGCAATCTCGACACCCGCCTGGGCAAGCTGGACAAGGGCGAATACGACGCCATCGTGCTGGCCGCTGCCGGTCTGGAGCGTCTGGGCCTGAGCTCGCGCATCCGCAGCCTGCTTGAACCTGAAGACAGCCTGCCGGCAGCCGGGCAGGGCGCTTTGGGCATCGAGATCCGCGATGATCGCGACGACATGCGAGCCTGGCTGGCGCCGCTGGTCAGCGCCGACACCACGTCCTGTGTGGTGGCCGAGCGCGCCGTGTCCCGCAAGCTGGGCGGATCCTGCCAGGTGCCCCTGGCGGCGTATGCCGAGATTGCCGGCGACACCCTGTCGCTGCGCGCGCTGGTAGCGTCGCCCGACGGCGTGCGCATGGTCCGTGCGGCCCGTAGCGGCCCCGTGGCCGAGGCCCAGGCCATCGGCGAGGCCGCGGCTCAGGCGCTGCTGGACGCGGGCGCGCAGGAGATCCTGCGCGAACTGCTGCAAGACCCGCCCAGGCCCGACTGATGGCCATGGCGTCCGCAGCCGCTGAACTGCCGCGGGTCGCCATCTTGACGCGGCCCGACGGCCGCAACGAGGCCCTGGCAGGCCGCCTGCTGGGCGCCGGCTGGACGCCCTGCATTCTTCCCGCCCTGGAAATCCAGGCCTTGCCCGCCGTCGCGGGCGGACCGCCGCGCCCCGCCGACTACGACATGGTCGTGTTCGTCAGCGGCAACGCGGCCAAGTTGTACCTGGAGCAGTGGGCGCTGGCGGACGGACCGGCTCCCTGGCCGGCCGGCGTCATCGCCGCGACCGTCGGGCCGGCCAGCGCTCAGGCCTTGCGCCTATCCCCATGCTTTGGCGCGAATACAACAGTCTTGCATCCTCCCGAAAGCGCGCCCAGCCACGATTCCGAGGCGCTCTGGGAGGTCTTGCGGCAACTGCCGCAGTTGCCCGCCCGCGTGCTGTTGGTGCGCGGCACGCAGGGCAGGGACTGGCTGGGCGACAAGCTCGAGGCGCACGGCGCGGCCGTAATGCGCCATGCCGCCTACCTGCGGCGCCCCGCGAGCTGGGATCCCGATCAACTCGCCAGCCTGCGGCGCTGGGCGGGAGCAGGCGTGCCGGCCACCTGGCTGATCACCAGCGGCGAGGGCGCGGATGCGCTGCGGGCAGGCCTGGAGGCCGCTGGCCTGGCGGACTGGTGGGCGCGGTGCCGCTTCGTGCTGACGCATCCCTCCCTGGAGCGCCGCGTGCCACAGGTTTGTCATGAAGGCGGGGCGCGGCCGGTGGTAAAAATCTGCTTGCCCAACGACGAGTCGATATTCCAGGCTTTTGTTGCTGCCTGATTCGTTGCATCGGCTGACACCGAATACAATCGCGTCATGACAGACAAGACTCCCGCTACCGATCCGGTCGTTCCGACGGCCGCTCCGGGCGCAAGCGCGCCCGCATCGGCCCCGGCCGATTCCGTCAAGGCCCGCCCGGCCAAGCGCGGCAGTGGCCCCCTGGTCCCCGCCCTCATCATTCTCATCCTGTTGGCCGCCGGCCTGGGTTACGCCCTCTGGATGCAGCGCACCCAGTTCGTGTCCGCCGGCCGCGAGGTCGCCACGCGTCTCGAAACGCTGACCGCCGACCTGGCGCAGGCCCGCAAGGACACCCGCGAGGCCCTGGCCCTGGCGCAAGCCCAGGCTGGCCGCGTCGGCGAACTCGAAGACACCGTGCGTGAAACGCAAAGCCAGTACAGCGCCCTGCAGTTGGCCTGGCAGAACTTCAACGACAGCGCCAGCGACGAACTGCTTGCCAATGACGTCGAGCGCCTGCTGACCATCGCCAACCAGCAGTTGCGCCTGGCCGGCAATGTCTCCAACGCGATCGTGGCGCTGGAAACGGCGCAATCGCGCCTGGCGCGCGCCGACCGCCCGCGCTTCTCCAGCCTGCAACAAGCCATCAACGGCGACCTGGACCGCCTGCGCGCCGTGTCCACCGTGGATATCCCCGCCCAATCGGCACGCATCGACCGCCTGGTGGCGTTGATCGGCAAGGCGCCGCTGCTGGTGCCGGATGCCGCCGCGCCGGGCGTGGCGCCTGCCGGGGAGAGCGCTCCCGCGGCCGCGCCGACCCCTGCGGTCGACCCGCTGGCTGGCTTGCCGGCCGATGCTCCCTGGTGGCAGCGCTGGCGCGCCGAGATGGCTTCCTGGCCCGGCCGCGCGGGCACTGCGCTGGCCCATGAACTGGGCGGCTTGATCACGATCCAGCGCGTGGACGAACCTGCCGCCTTGCTGCTGTCGCCCGATCAGGCAGACCAGGTGCGCGGCACGCTGCGCCAGCGCCTGTTGACTGCGCAACTGGCCATGCTGATGCGCCAGCCCGCCGTCTGGAAGAGCGAACTCGACAACGTCGGCGTCACGCTCGCCAAGTATTTCGACAGCCGTTCCCCCGACACCATCGCCGCCCAGACGCTGGCGCGCGAACTGGCGCAGACCGACATCGCCGTGCGCATGCCGGAAGTGGCCGACAGCCTGAATGCCGTGGCTGCGCTGCGCGCCGCGGGCTTCAAGACCAGCGGACAGGACTGAGTCTTATGCGTACCTGGTTCTGGACACTGCTGCTCGCCGTCGTCGCCGTCGCCCTGGCGGTGGTGCTGCGTTCACACTCCGGCAACGTGCTGTTGCTGGTCTGGCCGTGGCGCATCAACATGTCGTTGACGCTGGCGGTCCTGCTGATCGTTGCGGCCTTCATCGTGCTGTATGTGGGCCTGCGCCTGCTGGCATGGCTGCTCGCCATTCCCGATCGCGTGCGGGCCTGGCGCGGCAAGCGTGCCCAGGCGCGCGACCACGAACTGCTGGAGCGCGGCTGGATCGGCCTGCTGGAAGGGCGCTACACCACCGCCGAAAAAGATCTGACCAAGCTGCTGGACCAGACCAAGGTCCAGACGCGTCGCGTGCTGGCGGCCTTGTCCGCCGCCCGCGCCACGCATGGCCTGGGCGAGTTCGACCGCCGCGACCGCCTGCTGGCGACCGCGCAGGAACAAGCCGGTACCGACGCCGGCCTGATGGAAGCCACCGCCACGGTGTCGGCCGACATGCTGCTGGACCAGGGCCGCGCCGAGCGCGCGCTGGCCGTGCTGGAGCCGTTGGCCGACGGTGGCGCGCGCCACCTGCACACCATGCGCCTGCTGCTGCGCGCCCACACCGCCCTGCATCATGACGAACAGGTCTTCACGCTGGCGCGCGGTCTGGTGCGGCGCAATGCGCTGGCGCGTTCCGAAGCCGATCACCTGATCGACGCCTCGGGTGCTGCGCGCCTGCGCGCCGCCGCCGCGGGCGGCAGCGAAGCCTGGCGTCCCATCTGGAAGGATCTGAAGGCCGAGGAACGCCTGCTGCCGGAGATCGCGCTGGCAGGCGCGGCCGCGTTCGAGGCCGCCGGCGAAGCCAGCGAAGCCGCGCGCGTGCTGGAAGCCGCGGTCGCCGTGAAGTTCAATCCGGCTCTGGTGGCGGCCTACGCCCGCTGCGAAGCCGAACAGGTTTCGCGCCGGCTGGCCCGCGCCGAGACCTGGCTGCAGCACCGGCCCACCGATCCGGACCTGCTCACCGCGCTGGGCATGCTGTGCCTGAACGGCCAGCTCTGGGGCCAGGCCGAACGCTATCTGCTGCGCGGCCTCAGCCGCCGCAGCGATGCGCAGACGCATGCGCTGCTGGGCAGTCTCTATGACCGCCTGGACCGTCCCGCCGACGCGGTGCGGCACTGGCGCCTGGCAACGGCGGCAAGCATGGCGCTGCCAGTGCTGGCGGCGGATGCCGCCTTGCCGGCCGCGGACATGGGTTCGGATCCTTATCGCGTGGATGCCGAGGGCGGCTACGCGGTGGGCCTGTCCGATGCCGACAGCGATACCGAACTCGGCGGCGATTATCCCGCGCTGCAGCCGGCCGTCGCGGCCTCGGCCTCTGACTACGTGCTGGATCCGGATGCCCGCGTGAACAAAGAGCAACGCGAGCGCGCGCTGGCCCCCGAGGATGCCCCGCTGGCCGGCGGCAGCACTTCCGACATCGACGAGTACTTCGACAGCGCCCCCATTCCGGCGGCGGCTTTCGATGATCCCGTGCCCACGTACGCGCCGGCTCAGCCCGCAGGGCCCAAGCCCGCGCCGGCCGCCGCGCCCGTGCCGGCTACCAAGCCGCCGTTCAAGGACGACGGCTCGATTTGAACAATCCTTCAGACACACAACAAGGTTGAATCATGAGTCTTGATCGCGTCTCCCCTGGCAAGAAGCTGCCGGAAGACTTCAACGTCATCATCGAAATCCCCATGAACGCCGACCCGGTGAAGTACGAGGTCGACAAGGACACGGGCGCGATTTTCGTTGACCGCTTCATGCTGACCGCCATGCACTATCCGTGCAACTACGGCTACATCCCGCAAACCCTGTCCGAAGACGGCGACCCCGCCGACGTGCTGGTGCTGACCCCGTTCCCGATCCAGATCGGCGCGGTCGTGCGCTGCCGCGCCATCGGCGTGCTGGAAATGGACGACGAATCGGGCGGCGACGCCAAGCTGTTGGCCGTGCCGATCGAAAAGCTGTACCCCCCGTACCGCAACATCAAGTCCTACGAAGATCTGCCGGCGGAAGACATCTCCCGCATCCAGCATTTCTTCGAGCACTACAAGGACCTCGAAAAGGGCAAGTGGGTCAAGGTCAAGGGCTGGAAGGGCCTGGACGCCGCGCACGAGGAAATCGTCCGCAGCGCCGAGCGCTACAACAAGGCCTGATCTTAAGTCTGGAACTGGCCGGCGGTTTTTTTGCCGCCGGGCCGCCCCAAGGCAAAAATGCCCCCTCGGGGGGCAGCAAGCCGAAGGCGCGGCGTGGGGGCTATTTCGCCTTGGCGAGTGTTTTAATGCGGCGCGGCCGCGACGGCATGATGCCGATCGCCGCCGCGCCGTTGCTTTGCGGGGCCTGCAGATTGTGCGAGACCTGCGCGGCCGCGACCTGGATGCGCGTCCGCAGTATCTCCAGCCGCTCGGCCGAGGTGCGCGCTTCGGCGGCGATGAACACCAGGCTGCCGACCACCTTCTGTTCGGCGCTGAAGATGGCGGAGCCTATGCCTATCAGTCCACGGTCGACCTCGCCGTGCGACACGTAGACGCCGGCTGCGCGCAGCCGCTTGAGGTTGGCGCGGAATTCGTCCCAGTCCTCGCCCAGTCCGGCTTCGCGGATTTCGGCGGCGTGCCACAGCATCAGGTTGCGCAGCTGGTACGGCGGCAGGTTGGCCAGGATGGGCTTGGCCGTGGCGCCATGGAACATGGTGTACGGGCGGCCGCGGGCGTAGCTCGATTCGATGGAATCGTCGGTCCAGTAGCGGTCCACGCACATGACCTTGTCGCCGTAGTAGTTGCACAGCATCAGGTTGGCGTGCAGCTCGTCGCCGGTGGCGCGCATGACCTCGCGCGCCGCGCGCATCAGCGGGTCGTGCTGGCGCAAGTGGCGGTCCAACTCGATGATGCGCGACCCCAGCACGTAGGCGCCGCCCGAAGTGGGCGCGAGCAGCCCGCTTTCGGTCAGCGACTTCAGGTAGCGGTACGCCGTGGCGCGCGAGCAGTCCAGATGCGCCATGACGTCTTCCTGGAACGCGGCGGTGGTGTCGTCGCGAAAGAGGTCGAGGATGGACAACATGCGGTCGGGAGTGCTCATTGCGGGAGGGCGCGCCTAGTGAATGTGGAAGCCGCCATTGACGTCGACCACGATGCCGGTTGAGTAGGAGGACAGGTCCGAGGCCAGGAAAAGTATGGCCTGGGCGACTTCGGCGGGCGAGCCGAAGCGCTGTAGCGGAATGCCCTGTTTGAGTTCTTGTTCCCAATTTTCGCCGAATTTTCCCAGCGTCATGTCCGTTTCGATGATGCCGGGCGCCACGCAGTTGGCGCGCACCCCGCGCGGCCCCAGTTCCCGGGCCAGCGCCTTGGTGAAACTGATGACGCCGCCCTTGGACGCCGCATAGTGTGAGCCGCCCAGGAGGCCGCCGCCGCGCAGCGCGGCGGTGGAGCCCAGGTTGACGATGGCCGGGCGCCGCGGGCTTTGCAGCAGTTCGGGCAAGGCCGCGCGCGTGACGTTGTAGGTGCCGGTCAGGTTCACTTCCACCATGCGGCGGAACTCATCTTCGGGCAGGTCCCAGATGCGCGTGGCCGCGACGATGCCGGCATTGTTGACCAGCACGTCGATGCCACCGAGCGCTTCTTTCGCCTGCGCGACCGCCGCCTCGCAAGACGCCGTGCGCGACACGTCGCAATGCAGGTCGATGCGGCCGGCGGCCAGCGCCGCGCCGGCGCCTTCCGGATAGGCCTGGTCCAGCACCGCGACGGTAGCGCCCTGCGCGATGAAGAGGTCGACGATGGCGGCGCCTATGCCACGGGGGTTAGCGCCCCCCGTGACAATGGCGCGCTTGCCGGCCAGCAGCCCAAGCGCGCCGTCCATCACGACTTCACCAGCGGGCAGGCGCCGTCCTTGAGCGGACGGAAGGCCTGTTCGGCGGGGATCTTGCGCACCAGGTTGTAGTAGTCCCAGTCGCGCTTGGACTCCGAAGGCTTCTTGACCTGGAACAGGTAGAGGTCGCGCATGATGCGACCGTCTTCGCGGATGCGGCCGTTCTCGGTCATGAAGTCGTTGATGGGCGTCTCATGCATCTTCTTGAGTACCGGCTCGGAAGCGTCGGTGCCGGCCGCCTTGATGGCGTTCAGGTAGTGCATGGTGGCGCTGTAGTTGCTGGCCTGGACCATCGACGGCATGCGGCCGGTGCGCTTGAAGTAGCGCTCGGACCATTGCCGCGACTTGTCGTCCAGGTCCCAGTAGAAGGGCTCCACCAGGTTCAGGCCTTGCGCGTATTCCAGTCCCACGCTGCGCACGTCGACGATGCTCATGAAGAGGGCGGCCACGCGCTGCTTGCTGCCCATGATGCCGAACTCGAAAGCCTGCTTGATGCTGTTGATGGTGTCGCCGCTGCCGTTGGCCAGGCCGATCACCTGGGCCTTGGAGGCTTGCGCCTGCAGCAGGAACGAGGAGAAGTCCGCGTTGGCGATGGGGTGGCGCACGCTGCCCACGACCTGGCCGCCCTTGGCCTTGACCACCGCCATGGCGTCGCGCTCCAGCGAATGGCCGAAGGCGTAGTCGGAGGTGATGAAGTACCAGCTCTTGCCGCCGTCTTCCATGACGCCGTTGGCCACGCCGGTGGCGTAGGCGTAGGTGTCGTAGGTCCAGTGCATGCCGTTGGGCGAGCAGGCCTTGCCGGTCAGGTCGGCCGAGCCGGCGCTGGTGAAGATCACCACGCGCTTCATCTGGCGGGTCAGGTCCTGCACCGCCAGCGCGATGGCGGAGTTGGGCACGTCCAGGATCAGGTCCACCTTGTCGTTCTCGTACCAGCGGCGCGCGGTCGCCACGCCGATGTCGACCTTGTTCTGGTGGTCGGCCGAGATCACTTCGATGGGCTTGCCCAACACGGTGCCGCCGAAATCCTCGACGGCCATCTTCACGGCTTCCACGCCGAACTTGCCGGACAGGTCGGCCATCATGCCGGACTGGTCGCCCAGCACGCCGATCTTCACGACGTCATCGGACACCTGCGCCTGGGCGGACACGGACAGGGCGCCCAGCACGCAGGCGGCCAGGCTGTTCTTCAAACGGGTCTTCATGGGTATGTCTCCTCGGGGGCTAGTTTCTGTGCGCGCCATCCTGTGCCGGACGGTCGCGCCGGGGTCGGCTTATTCCAGCGTCTGGCCGGCGTAGGCGTCGATGAACATATTGGGTTTCAGGAAGAAGCTCAGCACCAGGGCGCCGTTGGGCGCGCGCGCCACGTGCTGGTTGCCGCGCGGGCGCCACACGTAGTCGCCGGCGCAGACTTCGCCTTCGGCGTCGACGATCGAGCCTTCCAGCACGAAGGTCTGTTCGACTTCCACGTGCTCATGCAGCGGCAGCTCGGTGCCGGGCTGCCAGCGGAACAGGGCGGTCAAGAGGCCGGTCTCCTTGTCCTGCATCAGCACCTTCATGTCTATGCCTGCCACCTGCGTGGGCTTCCACGGCAGATCGGCAACCTTGAGGAAGCGCGACGCCAGCGGCGGCAGCGCATTGGCCGCGGGGCAGCCGGGGGTTTCTAAGGCCATGATGTCTCCTACGAGAACTCTTTATGAGAGATAAAGAAAAAATCTTGTTATTGAGTGTTTAAAAATAGTCGCGTATATTGAGATTTATGTCAATCATGTTTTCGTTGGACGGAAGCATGCAGCGACACAGGCCGGGCCAAGAAATCCGGCACATATAAAACCAAGGAGACAAGCTTGAAACACGACTATCTGGACCGCACGTTCGGTCTGGCAGGGCGCGTCGCGCTGGTGACGGGCGCAGCAAGGGGACTGGGCTACGCCATCGCGCAGGCATTGGGGCAGGCGGGCGCCCAGGTGGTGATCAACGACCTGTCCGGCGAGGCTTGCGCCGCCGCCTGCGAGCGCCTGGCGGCCGAGGGCATCAAGGCCCATGGGGCGCCCTTCGACGTCGCGGACGAGCAGGCGGTAGCCGATGCCGTCGCGCAGCTGGAAAACGCCGGGCTGGCGATCGACGTGCTGGTCAGCAATGCCGGCAACCAGAACCGCAAGCCGGTGGTGGAGATGAGCTCCGCCGAATGGCAGGCCTTGCAGAACGTGCACGTCAACGGCGCCTTCCATTGCGCGCGGGCCGTGCTTCCCGGCATGGGCAAGCGCGGCTTCGGCCGCATCGTGCTGATGTCGTCGGTGGCGGGGCAGGCCACCATGCCCAACATCGCCGCCTACGCCACCGCCAAGGGCGCCATCGCGGCCTTCGCCCGCGCGCTGGCGGTCGAGTACGGCGCCAGCGGCGTCACCTGCAATGCGTTGGCGCCCGGTTTCGTGCGCACCGATTTCACGCAGGGGCTGCAGGACAATCCGCAGTTCCAGTCCTTCCTGGCCACGGCGGTGCCCACCGGCCGCTGGGCCGCGCCGGAAGACATCGCGCCGGCCGTGGTCTATCTGGCCTCGCCAGGCGCCTCGTTCGTCAACGGCCACGTCCTGGCGATCGACGGCGGCCTGCTGGCCCGCATGTAGGAGCGCGACCATGAACACCCCAGCGGTCCTGTCCGCCCAGGGATTGATCAAGCGGTTCGGCGGCTTCAACGCCGTCGACGGCGTGTCCCTGTCCCTGCGCGAAGGCTCCATCCATGCCTTGATCGGCCCCAACGGCGCAGGCAAAACCACCTGCTTCAACCTGCTGACCAAGTTCCTCACGCCCGACGCGGGCGTCATCCACTACCGCGGCCGCGACATCACGGCGCTGGCGCCCGAGCAGATCGCGCGCCTGGGCATCGTCCGCTCGTTCCAGATATCCGCCGTGTTCCTGGGCCTGACGGCGCTGCAGAACATGCGCGTGGCGCTGATGCGCCAGCACGGCGACGGCTGGCGCTTCTGGCGCAGCCGCAGCAGCATCGACCGCCTGAACGGCCGCGCCATGGAACTGCTGGACGCGGTCGGCCTCTCCGGCTTGGCGCACACCACGGCGGCGCTGCTGCCCTACGGCCGCAAGCGCGCGCTGGAGATCGCGATGACCCTGGCGCTGGAGCCGGAAATCATGCTGCTGGACGAGCCCATGGCGGGCCTGGGCCAGGAGGACGTGACCCGCATCGCCGCGCTGATCCGGCGCGCGTCCGCCAACCGCAGCATCCTGATGGTCGAGCACAACCTGTCGGTGGTGGCGGACCTGTCCGACACCATCACGGTGCTGGCGCGCGGCGCGGTGCTGGCCCAGGGCGACTACGCCACCGTGTCCAGCGACGAGCGCGTCATCACGGCCTATATGGGTTCCGACGAGGAGGCGCACTGAGATGCTGGCGATCAAGGACCTCAACGCCTGGTACGGCGAATCCCACGTGCTGCACGGCGTGGACATGGAAGTGAAGCGCGGCGAACTCGTCACCATCCTGGGCCGCAACGGCGCCGGCAAGACGACGACGCTGCGCGCCATCATGGGCATCATGGACAAGCGCCGCGGCTCCATCCGCCTGAACGGCCAGGAGACCATCGGCATGGCGCCGCACCGCATTCCGCGGCTGGGCGTGGTGTATTGCCCGGAAGAGCGGGCCGTGTTCCGCAGTCTGGACGTGACCGAAAACCTGATGCTGCCGCCGCGCCTGGCCGACGGCGGCATGTCGCTCGATGAGATCTACACACTGTTTCCCAACCTGCGCGAGCGCAGCGCCAGCTCCGGCGGCAACCTGTCCGGCGGCGAACAGCAGATGCTGGCGATCGCGCGCATCCTGCGCACGGGCGCCCAGCTCATTCTGCTGGACGAGCCCACCGAGGGCCTGGCGCCCGTCATCGTGCAGCAGATCGGGCATGCCATCCGCACCTTGAAGGAGCGGGGCTTCACCATCGTGCTGGTCGAGCAGAACTTCCGTTTCGCGACCAAGGTGGCCGACCGCCACTACGTCATGGAGCACGGCTGCGTGGTCGACCAGCTGTCGGCAGAAGAAGCGCGCAACGATCCCGAGCGGATCAAGCGCCGCCTGGGTGTCTGAGGGGAGAATCCACGTGTTCGAAATTTTCGGCGTGCCGTCCACGGCACTATTCGGCCAGCTGCTGCTCGGCCTGATCAACGGCTCCTTCTACGCCCTGCTGTCGATCGGGCTGGCGGTGATCTTCGGCCTGTTGAACATCATCAACTTCGCCCATGGCGCGCAGTACACCGCGGGCGCGTTCCTGGCCTGGATGCTGCTGAACTATCTGGGCGTGAACTACTGGGCCGCGCTGGTGCTGGTGCCGCTGATCATGGCCGTGTTCGCCATCGTGGTCGAGCGCCTGCTGATCTCGCGCACCTACCGCATGGACCACCTGTACGGTCTGCTGCTCACCTTCGGCATCGCGCTGCTGATCGAAGGCGGCTTGCGCCAGGCCTACGGCGTGTCGGGGCTGCCCTACACCATCCCCAAGGCGCTGACCGGCGGCGTCAACCTGGGCTTCATGTTCCTGCCCTGGTATCGCGGCTGGGCGGTGGCGGTGTCGCTGGTGCTGTGCCTGGCCGTCTGGGTGCTGATCGAGAAGACCCGCGTGGGCGCGATGCTGCGCGCGGCCACCGAGAACCCCACGGTGGTGCGCTCCTTCGGCATCAACGTGCCGCTGCTCATCACGCTGACCTACGCGCTGGGCGTGGCGCTGGCCTCGGTGGCGGGCGTGATTGCCGCGCCCATCTACCAGGTCAGCCCGATGATGGGCTCCAACCTGGTGGTGGTCGTGTTCGCGGTGGTGGTGATCGGCGGCATGGGCTCCATCATGGGTGCGATCGTCAGCGGTTTCGGGCTGGGCATCATCGAAGGCCTGACCAAGGTGTTCTATCCCGAGGCCGCCAACCTGGCGATCTTCATCATCATGGTGCTGGTGCTGCTGTGCAAGCCCGCCGGCCTGTTCGGCAAGCCCTTGCAGGTGCAGAACGTGCTGGCCGCCGAGGCGACGCGCGAGCCGGTGCAGTTGAGCCGCCGCGGCATGCGCGTGGCGATGGTGGTGCTGGCCGTGGCCGCCCTGGCCGCGCCCTGGTTCATCTATCCGACCTTCCTGATGAAGGTGCTGTGCTTCGCGCTGTTCGCCGCGGCCTTCAATCTGCTGGTGGGTTACGTGGGCCTGCTGTCGTTCGGCCATGCCGCGTTCTTCGGCGCGGCCGCCTATGCGACCGGCATCGTGATGAAGCTGTTGAGCGCCACGCCCGAACTGGGCCTGCTGGCCGGCGTGCTGACTGGCGGCCTGCTGGGCCTGGCGTTCGGCGCCATCGCCATCCGGCGCCAGGGCATCTACTTCGCCATGATCACGCTGGCGCTGTCGCAGCTGGTCTACTTCATCGCGGTCCAGGCGGGCTTCACCGGCGGCGAGGACGGCTTGCAGAGCGTGCCGCGCGGCAAGCTGTTCGGCATCTTCGACCTGGAAGGCGTGATGCCCATGTATTACTTCACGCTGGCCGTGTTCGCGCTGGGCTATGCCTTCGTGCTGCGCGTGCTGAACTCGCCCTTCGGCGAAGTGATCCGCTCGGTGCGCGACAACGAGCAGCGCGCCCGTTCGCTGGGCTACTCGACCTCGCGCTACAAGCTGATGGCATTCACGCTATCGGCCTCGGTGGCGGGGCTGGCCGGCGGCCTGAAGGTGCTGGTGTTCGGCGTCGCTTCGCTGACGGACGTGCATTGGCATGCCAACGGCGAAGTGGTGCTGATGGCGCTCCTGGGCGGCATCGGCACGGTGTTCGGCCCACTGGCGGGCGCTTTCACCTTCGTGTCGCTGCAGAACTACCTGGCGCCGCTGGGCTCGTGGGTGCTCATCGTCCAGGGCGCAATCTTCGTACTCTGCGTCCTCCTGTTCCGCGACGGCATCATGGGGCTGGTCTCGCGGGCCTGGTTGACGCTTACTCGCAAGAAAAAGGAGTCCTGATGTACCTGCATGTCGTAATGCTGCAACTGTCCGAGGCCGCCGATGCACGTTTTCATGACCGCGTCCAAGGCTATTGCCAGCGCATCCTGGCCGAATGCGAAGGCGTGGCGGGCTACGCCTTCCGTCCCAACGAAGCCAGCCGCTCGGACGGCCTGACCCACGCCGTGGTGGCGGCGTTCGCGGACAGCCCCGCGCACGACCGCTACCAGGTATCGCCCGCGCACCAGGAAATGAAGGCCTACATGGCCGGCTTCATCGAGCGCCTGGTGGTGTACGACGGGGACATTCCTACTTTCAGCTGAACGCTGCCGACCGCGCCCAGGTTCCCGGAAAGGGATAAACTCGCGGATGACTTTTCATCGTCTGGCCCGCCCCCGCAGGGGCGGCCCGCGGTAGCGGGCGTCTCGCGGGGCTGGCTGTTTTCTACTGCCGGATTCCGGCCACGTATTCTTCATAGGTCGAGTGAACATGGACTACGTATTGCCCCCTCAGCCGCCCGTCGCGGTTCCCGTTGCCGGCAGCGCCGCGCTGTTCCCGGTGCGCCGTGTCTATTGCGTTGGCCGCAACTATGCCGAACACGCCAAGGAAATGGGCTTCACCGGCCGCGAAGATCCGTTCTTCTTCTGCAAGCCGGCCGATGCCGTGCTGAGCGTGGCCGACGGCGAAACCGGCAAGATGCCGTATCCGCCCAAGACCTCCAACCTGCACTACGAGATGGAACTGGTCGTGGTGCTGGGCAAGGGCGGCCGCGACATCCCGGTGGAACAGGCCAATGATTGCGTGTGGGGCTATGCGCTGGGCCTGGACATGACCCGCCGCGACCTGCAAGGCGAAATGAAGAAGCAGGGCCGTCCCTGGGAAATCGGCAAGGCCTTCGACCTGTCCGCGCCGCTGGGCCCGATCCATCCGCGCAGCGTCGTCGGCACGCTGGAAAAGGGCGCCATCTGGCTGGACGTAAACGGCCAGCGCAAGCAGTCCAGCGACATCTCGCAGATGCTGTGGAATATTCCGGAGAGCATCTCCTACCTGTCCGGCCTGTTCGAGCTGCAACCCGGCGACATCATCTTCACCGGCACGCCCGAAGGCGTGGGCGCCGTGCTGCAAGGCGACGTGATCACCGGCGGCGTCGAAGGCCTGGGTGAACTCCGCGTCCAGATCGTTTAAAGTACGACCCGGATCCGTATTCACCACTTCAGGAGCGCCAGCATGCGCAGCAAGATCGTGCTGACCGCCTTCGTCGTGTTCGGCTTTGTCCTCGCCGGTTGCAATACCGTCGCGGGCATGGGCAAGGACATGTCCAGGGCCGGCAGTGCCATTACCAACGCCGCCGACAAGTAATTGTCGCCACCGGCAAAAAAAAGCCCCTTGAGCGATCAAGGGGCTTTTTCCTTTGGCGGCAAGGGTTTACAACACATCCCCGGCGTAGTCGGCCAGGCGCGAGCGTTCGCCGCGCTGCAGCGTGACGTGCCCTGAATGCGGCCAGCCCTTGAAGCGGTCGACCACGAAGGTCAGGCCGGAACTGCCCTCGGTCAGGTAGGGCGTATCGATCTGGGCGACGTTGCCCAGGCAGATCACCTTGGTGCCGGGGCCGGCGCGCGTGACCAGCGTCTTCATCTGCTTGGGCGTCAGGTTCTGCGCCTCGTCGATGATCAGGTACTTGTTAAGGAAGGTGCGGCCGCGCATGAAGTTCAGCGACTTGACCTTGATGCGCGAACGGATCAGGTCCATGGTGGCCGCGCGGCCCCAATCGCCGTTGCCTTCGCCTTCACCCATGTTCAGGACGTCCAGGTTGTCTTCCAGGGCGCCCATCCAGGGCAGCATCTTCTCTTCTTCCGTACCGGGCAGGAAACCGATGTCTTCGCCGACCGGCACCGTGACGCGGGTCATGATGATTTCGGTGTAGCGCTTGGTTTCCAAAACCTGGGTGATGCCCGCAGCCAGCGCCAGCAGCGTCTTGCCGGTGCCTGCCTGGCCCAGCAGCGACACGAAGTCGCATTCCGGATTCATCAGCAGGTTCATGGCGAAGTTCTGCTCGCGGTTGCGCGCGGTGATGCCCCAGACGTTGTTCTTGCCGTGGGTATAGTCGCGCAGCGTCGCCAGTACCGCCATCTTGCCGCTGACCTCGCGCACCTGTGCGTACAGGGGCATCTGGCCTTCGAAGTAGACGAACTGGTTGACCACGAACTGCGAGCACAGCGGGCCGTGGATGCGGTAGAAGGTGGTGCCGCCCTGTTGCCAGGATTCCACGTCCTTGCCGTGCTTGTTCCAGAAGTCCTCGGGCAACTGCATCACGCCCGAATACATCAGGTCCGTGTCTTCCAGCACATGGTCGTTGAAGTAGTCTTCCGCGGCCATGCCCAGCGCGCGCGCCTTCAAGCGCATGTTGATGTCCTTGGACACCAGCACGACTTCGCGCTGCGGGTACTTTTCCTGCAGGGCTCGCACCACGCCCAGGATCTGGTTGTCGGCCTTGCCCATGGGCAGGTCGGAGGGCAGGGTGCTGTGGATCGCGGTCGTCTGGAACATCAGGCGGCCGGTGGCGTCCTTGTTGCCCAGCTTGGCCAGTTCCAGCCCTTCGTCGAGCTGGGTCGTGTCCTGCACCAGCGCGTCCAGTGAACGGCTGACCTGGCGCGCGTTGCGCGCCACTTCCGACATGCCTTTTTTCTGATGGTCCAGCTCTTCGAGCGTCATCATCGGCAGGAAGATGTCGTGCTCTTCGAAGCGGAACAGCGAGCTGGGGTCGTGCAGCAGCACGTTGGTGTCCAGCACGAACAGCTTGCGCGGCTCGTTCTGGGAGCGGGGCTTGGCGCGCTTGGCGGGAGCGGGCTTGGCGCGGCGCGTTTCGGCGGGCGCGGCAGGAACGGCTGGCGCCGGTGGCGGCACTTGGCGGGCGGGCGCGGGGATCTGCGCCTTGCGGGCCGGTGCCGCCAGGCCTTCAAGTTCGGGCTGAACGAGGAGTTCGTCCTCGTCGTCTTCGGCAAGGGCTGCCTGGGTATTGGACCGCGCAGCGGCGGTCTTGGTGCTGCGGGCCTGCGCCCGGGCGGATTCGCCCGAGGGGAAGGTCAGGATGGCTGCGGGACGGGTGGGCAACTTCGGAAGCGGCATATTTGTCACTCTCCAGTGTGGGCCGGCTATAGCGCCTGACGGGTAAAACCTGTGCTTACGGCTAACCGATGCTCTTCGCTGCCTGCAGGACTTCCTTGGCGTGGCCCGGGACCTTCACCCCGCGCCACTCCTGCACCAGCACACCATAGGCATCGATCAGGAAGGTGCTGCGCTCGATGCCGCGCACCTGCTTGCCGTACATATTCTTCTGCTTGATGACGCCGAACAGATTGCAGACGGTTTCGTCGGCGTCGGAGATGAGAGGGAAGGGAAGCTCGTACTTGGCCTTGAAGTTCTCGTGCGACTTCAGGGAGTCGCGCGAGATGCCGATGACCACCGCGCTAGCCGCCAGGAATTCGGCGTTCAGGTCGCGGAAATCCTGGCTTTCGGTGGTGCAGCCCGGCGTATTGTCCTTGGGGTAGAAATACAGGATCACGGCGCGGCCCTGGCATTGCTCCAGGCTGATCGGACCTATGGTGCTTTCAGCGGTGAATTGCGGGGCGGGTTTGCCTATGGTCGGCGTCATTTCCGGGATTCTCCGTGGGGGGGGATGAGGGCCACGACCACGCGCCGGCCCTCCGCCATCAGGATGTTGTAGGTGCGCGAGGCGGCGTGCGTATCCATGATCTCGACGCCGATGCCGACCGCCAGCAGCGGGCGCAGCACGTCGGGGCGCAGGAATTGCTGGCGCGCGCCCGTGCCCACCAGCAGCACTTCCGGCGCATTCGCCGGACGGCTGGGGGAGGCTTCCGGTTCGTCCAGAAATGCCATGGGGTCGCGGACGGGCTCGGACAATCCGGCCGCCTGGCGCAATAGGGTGGGGGTAATGTCGGCCGGCGACTCAACGGGCCAGTGGGTCACTTCGCCTTCGGGGCCGAACGCGACCGAGGAGGAAAAACGTACCTGGTTGACCTCGATATAGCCATCACCATAGGCGGTGACGGTATTCAGAGCGGCCGTCGCAGGATCGGTATGCAGCTTCAATAAAAACTCCGGCTATATGGCCCGATAATAGCGCATCGGGATGACGCCATGTTGCAGGGTATCCACGTGTAGGGCGCAGCCCTCTCGCCGCACGAGATTTCCCTAGAGGAACCTCTGAAATCGGCCCCTTTTTTTCGCCATTTGCCGCACAGCCGTCCTTGCGCTAGATTACAGGGTTTTGCTGCACTGCAATCCCATGCCGGTGCTGCGTTTCGGACCCTATTCCCCTTCGCGCATACGCGCCCTGGTTTTTTTGCCCTTTTATCGCCCCTAAGGATTCCCATCATGAGGAAGTTCTCCCGCATCGAGCGTCTGCCCCCGTACGTTTTCAACATTACCGGCGAGCTCAAGATGGCGGCGCGTAGGCGTGGCGAAGACATCATCGACATGTCGATGGGCAATCCGGACGGCGCGACTCCCAAGCACATCGTCGACAAGATGGTGGAAGCGACGACGCGCCCGACCACGCACGGCTATTCCGTGTCCAAGGGCATCCCGCGCCTGCGCAAGGCGATCTGTGACTGGTACCAGCGCCGCTACGCGGTCGAGTTCGATCCGGATTCGGAGGCCATCGTCACCATCGGCTCCAAGGAAGGCCTGGCCCACTTGATGCTGGCCACGCTGGACCGCGGCGACACCGTGCTGGTGCCCAATCCGAGCTATCCGATCCACATCTATGGCGCGGTCATCGCCGGCGCCAACATCCGTTCGGTCCGCATGACGCCGGGCGTGGACTTCTTCGAGGAACTGGAGCGCGCCGTGCGCGAATCCATCCCCAAGCCCAAGATGATGGTGCTGGGCTTTCCCAGCAATCCCACCGCGCAATGCGTGGACCTGTCGTTCTTCGAGCGCGTGGTGGCGCTGGCCAAGGAGCACGACATCCTGGTGGTGCACGACCTGGCCTACGCCGACATCACGTTCGACGGCTACGTGGCGCCGTCCATCATGCAGGTGCCCGGCGCGCGCGATGTCGCCGTCGAGTTCTTCACGATGAGCAAGAGCTACAACATGGCGGGCTGGCGCATCGGCTACATGGTCGGCAACCGCGAGCTGGTCAACGCGCTCGCGCGCATCAAGAGTTATCACGACTACGGCACGTTCACGCCGATCCAGGTGGCGTCCATCGCCGCGCTGGACGGTCCGCAGGACTGCGTGAACGAGATCGTGGCGCAGTACCAAAGCCGCCGCGACGTGCTCGTGCGCGGCTTGCATGAAGCAGGTTGGAATGTGGAAATTCCCAAGGCGTCCATGTACATCTGGGCGCAGATCCCCGAACCCTACAGGGCGATGGGCTCTTTGGAATTTGCCAAGCGTGTCCTGTCGGATGCGAAGGTGGCCGTGTCCCCCGGGATCGGCTTCGGCGAGTATGGCGACGAATACGTGCGCTTCGCCCTGATCGAAAACGAGCAGCGCACCCGGCAAGCGGTGCGAGGCATCAAAGACATGTTCCGCAAGGACGGATTGCTAAGGTAGGGCTCCCCCCCGCAGCGCTGCGCGCTTCCCCCCTAGGGGGGCGCCGCAGCGGACCGGCGAAGCCGGCTCCGCGCGGCCGCGCTTGGTGCTGCCAAGTACGGTGTCCCTTGCACAGCAGTTATGGAGAACTGAAATGAATTCCCCTCAACGCCCGCCCGCAGAAGGCGCCGCGATGAAACCCATGAAAGTCGGCCTGCTCGGCCTGGGCGTGGTTGGCGGAGGCACCTGGTCGGTGCTGTCGCGTAACGCGGAAGAAATTGCGCGCCGTGCCGGCCGCCGCATCGAGGTGACCCGTGCCGCAGTGCGCGACGTGGCCAAGGCGCGCGCGCGCGTGGGCGACGCGATCCTGGTCGATACCGATGTGCATGCACTGGTGCGCGACCCTGAAATCGACATCGTCGTCGAACTGATCGGCGGCGACACGCTGGCGCGCGAGCTGGTGCTGGAAGCCATCGCCAACGGCAAGCACGTCGTCACCGCCAACAAGGCGCTGCTGGCCAAGCACGGCAACGAGATCTTCGCCGCGGCCCACGAGCGCGGCGTGATGGTGACCTTCGAGGCCGCCGTCGCCGGCGGCATTCCCATCATCAAGGCGATCCGCGAAGGCCTGACCGCCAACCGCATCCAGTGGGTGGCCGGCATCATCAACGGCACCACCAACTTCATCCTGTCCGAAATGCGTTCGCGCGGCCTGCCGTTCGCCGACGTGCTGGCCGAGGCGCAGCGCCTGGGCTACGCCGAAGCCGATCCCACGTTCGACGTGGAAGGCGTGGACGCCGCCCACAAGCTGACTCTGCTGGCGTCGCTGGCCTTCGGCGTACCCATCCAGTTCGACCGCGCCTACATCGAAGGCATTTCGCAGCTGGCCGCCGAGGACATCGAGCATGCCGAGCGGCTGGGCTACCGCATCAAGCTGCTGGGTATTACCAAGCGCCGTCCCGATGGCATCGAACTGCGCGTGCATCCCGCGCTGGTGCCGGCCGAGCGACTGCTGGCCAACGTCGAAGGCGCAATGAACGCCGTGCTGGTCAAGGGCGACGCCGTCGGCCCCACGCTGTACTACGGCCAGGGCGCGGGCGAAGAGCCCACCGCTTCGGCCGTGGTGGCGGACCTGGTCGACGTGACCCGCCTGCACACTGCTGATCCGGGCAACCGCGTGCCGCACCTGGCCTTCCAGCCGGATGCCATGTCCGATACGCCGATCCTGCCGATCGAGCAGGTCAGCACCTCGTACTACCTGCGCCTGCGCGTGGACGACCAGCCCGGCGTGCTGGCCGACATCGCCCGCATCCTGGCCGACCGCTCCATCTCCATCGGGTCGATGATCCAGCAGCCGTCGCACATCGGCGGCGCCGACATCATCTTCCTGACGCATGAGGCGGTCGAAGGCAACGTCAACCAGGCGATCGAACGCATCGAGGCCCTACCGTTCGTGCGTTCCAAGGTAACCCGCCTACGCGTGGAAAACCTCACATGAAATACATCTCTACCCGCGGCGGCATGGCTGCGATGGAATTCTCGGACATCCTGCTGGAAGGCCTGGCGCCGGACGGCGGCCTGGCGATGCCGGAGCAACTGCCCCAGGTCTCGGCGGAAACGCTGGAGTCCTGGCGTGGCTTGCCGTATGCCGACCTGGCGTTCGAAGTGCTGTCGCTGTTCGCCACCGACATTCCGGCCGCCGATCTGCGCCGCCTGACGCGCGCGGCTTACACGCCGCAGATCTTCAACAGCGAGGACATCGTTCCGCTGCGTCCGCTGGACGGCGGCCTGTCGCTGCTGGGCCTGTCCGAAGGGCCGACGCTGGCCTTCAAGGACATGGCCATGCAGTTCCTGGGCCAGGTCTTCGAATACGTGCTGGCCAAACGCGGCACCACCTTGAACATCGTGGGCGCCACCTCTGGCGACACGGGTTCGGCGGCGGAATACGCCTTGCGCGGCAAGCAGGGCGTGGCGGTGTTCATGCTGTCGCCCTACGGCCGCATGAGCGCCTTCCAGCGTGCGCAGATGTATTCGCTACAGGACGAGAACATCCACAACATCGCCGTGCACGGCGTGTTCGACGAGGCCCAGGACATCGTCAAGGCCTTGGCCGGCGACCTGGCGTTTAAGACCAAGTACCGCCTGGGCGCGGTCAACTCCATCAACTGGGCGCGCATCGCCGCCCAGGTGGTGTACTACTTCCACGGCTGGCTGCGCGCCACCAGCAAGGCTGGCGAGCAGGTCTCGTTCGCGGTGCCTTCAGGCAACTTCGGCAATATCCTGTCCGGCCATATCGCGCGCAGCATGGGCGTGCCGATCCGCCGCCTGGTGCTGGCCACGAACGAGAACAACGTGCTGGAAGAGTTCTTCCGCACCGGCATCTATCGTCCGCGCCCCGCCGAGCAGACCTACGCCACCTCCAGCCCCTCCATGGACATTTCGCGCGCCTCGAACTTCGAGCGCTTCGTGTTCGACCTGGTCGGCCGCGACGCTGCCCGCGTCAAGGAACTGTGGGCCGGCATGGCGCGTGACGGGTCGTTCGATCTGTCCGATCTGAAGCCGCAGTTCGAGGAGCGCTATGGCTTCGTGTCGGGCGCAAGTTCGCACGAGGACCGCCTGGCGACGATCCGCTCGGTCTACGACGAAACCGGCGTGCTGATCGATCCGCACACCGCCGATGGCGTCAAGGTCGCGCGTGAGTTCGTCGAACCCGGCGTGCCCATGCTGGTCCTGGAAACCGCCTTGCCGGCGAAGTTCTCGGAAACCATCGAAGAGGCCCTGGGCCGTCCGGCCACGCCGCCGGGCAACCTGGCGGATCTGGAATCGCTGCCGCAGCGCGTCGAGATCATGGATTGCGACGCGGCCGCCGTGCGCCGTTTCATCGAGGCGAACGCCAAGGTGTAAAGGCCGCTAGCGTCTTGTATGCGTGTGCAACCCCTCGCAGGCCGGGCCCGCGAGGGGTTTTTTGCATTTTGGCGGGCCTGCTGCCTTACCTTCGCATGCATTTTGACCACAACCCGTCACGAATGCGGGGACAGTGTCAGATACAGTGAATTCACGATTCACTTTCGGAGAACACGCCCATGAAACTGAAGACCATGACGCTTGCCCTGGCCGTGACCGGATTCGGGGTACTGGCCGGATGCTCGTCTCCGTCGGTCATTCAGCAGCGGGACGGCAGCTCGACCGTGACGCCCGACACGCCCAAGTACGACAAGGATTCGGGCATGTATGAATATGACAAGGACGGCAAGAAGGTCCAGATCAACAAGGACGACGTGAAGTCGATCGAACAGGTGAAGTGACCGCTGTTCTGATGGCTCGCCCATGAAAAAGCCCCGGCCGCCTGAGGCGCCGGGGCTTTTTCGTGGGCGCGGAGCGCCTGCCGCTTACTGCTTGGCTGCTTCTTCGGCGTGGTAACGGCCGACGCGGTCGACTTCGTTCTTCGAGCCCAGGATCACGCTGACGCGCTGGTGCAGCTTGTCGGGCTGGATCTCCATGATGCGCTGCGCGCCGGTGATCGCGGCGCCGCCGGCCTGTTCGACCAGGAAGCTCATGGGATTGGCTTCGTACATCAGGCGCAGCTTGCCGGCCTTGCCGGGTTCACGGGCGTCCCAGGGGTACATGAAGATGCCGCCGCGGGTCAGGATGCGATGCACGTCGGCCACCATGGAGGCGATCCAGCGCATGTTGTAGTCCTTGCCCAGCGGACCGGTCGTGCCGGCCAGGCAGTCGTCGACGTAGCGCTTGACCGGGGCAGCCCAGTGGCGCATGTTCGACATGTTGATGGCGAACTCCTTGGTGTCTTCCGGCACGCGGATGTTCTCGTGCGTCAGCACCCACGAGCCCATTTCGCGGTCCAGCGTGAAGCCCACCACGCCATTGCCGATGGTCAGCACCAGCATGGTCTGCGGACCGTAGACGGCATAACCGGCCACGACCTGCTTGTCGCCCGGCTGCAGGAAGTCCTGTTCGCACACGGGCGCGCCCGATACATCGTGCGGCGCGTGCAGCACCGAGAAGATGGTGCCGATGGAGACGTTGACGTCGATGTTCGAGGAGCCGTCCAGGGGATCGAACAGCAGCAGGTATTCGCCCTTGGGATAGCGGTTCGGAATCAGATGGATGGTTTCCATTTCTTCCGAGGCCATGGCCGCCAGGTGGCCGCCCCATTCATTGGCTTCGAGCAGGATCTCGTTGGACAGCACGTCCAGCTTCTTCTGCACTTCGCCCTGGACGTTCTCGCTTTCCAGGCTGCCGAGGACGCCGCCGAGCGCGCCCTTGCTCACCGCATGGCTGATGGCCTTGCAGGCGCGCGCAACCACTTCGATGAGCAGTCGCACTTCCGGCGCAAGGGCTTGGGCGGAGCGCTGCTGCTCCACCAGGTATTGGGTCAATGTTTTGCGTTTCAAAGGATCCTCCTATGCTGCGAATTCTAAAGCCTTGGATACGATTTCCTGCACATTGCGCGACAGGCCGGCGTGGGCGCGCACCTGCTGCAGGGCGGCCTGCATGGGCGTGCGCAGGGCGGGCACGAAGCGCGACCAGTTGTCCAGCGCGCGCGCCAGGCGGGCGGCGATCTCGGGGTTGAGGGCATCCAGCGCCAGCACCTGCTCGGCCCAGAAGGCGTAGCCGGTGCCGTCGGGATGATGCATGCCGCGCGCGTTGTTCAGGCAGAACTGGAAGATCAGCGAGCGCGCGCGGTTCGGGTTGCGCAAGGTGAATGCGGGGTGCTGCATCAGCTCGCGCGCCGTCTGCACGGTGGTCGAGCGCGCCGCGGCCTGCAGGGCGAACCACTTGTCCACCACCAGGGCGTTGTCGCGCCATTTGTCGTAGAACGCGGCGAGCGCCTTTTGCGGGTACTCGCCCTGGCCGAAATTGACCAGCGCGGACAGCGCCGCCATGCTGTCGGTCATGTTGCCGGCCTTTTCGTACTGCTGCTCGGCCAGGCGCGGGGCGTCGAGTTCGCACGCGGCCATCAGGTGGCTGAGCGCCAGGTTCTTCAGGGCGCGCTTGCCGGCGGGCACCGGCGCCGGGCTGTACTCGCCCGGGGTCTGGTTGTCGTCGAAGGCCTGGCGGAATTCGGCGGCCAGCTGGCGTCCCAGTTCGGCGCGCAGGAAGTCGCGCGCGACCGCCAGGGCGGGCGGGTCCACCTGCTGCATGCGTTCGGCCAGGGTCTTCTCGGACGGCAGGGCCAGGGCGCGGGCGCGGTAGGCGGCGTCGAGCGCCGGATCGGTCAGCAGCGCGCGCCAGGTCTCGATGAACGCGGCCTCGGCATGCAGGGTCTTGCCGGCCTGGCGGGCTTCGGCCAGCGCCAGGATCTGGCGGGTGGCGAATTCCTGGCCGGCTTCCCAGCGTGCGAAAGGATTGCTGTCATGCGCCGACAGCAGGGCCAGTTCCTCGTTGGTCCAGCCGTAATCGACGATGACGGGGGCCGAAAAATCGCGCAGCAGCGACGGCACGGGACGCTCGGCGATATCCTCGAATACCCATTGCTGGCTTTGTTGCGTCAGTTCCAGCAGCGCGGTGTCCTGGACAGCGCCGGCATGGCGCAGCGGCAAGGCGCGGCCGTCGCGGTCCAGCAAGCCGACGGCGAACGGGATGTGGAAGGGCGCCTTCACGTAGCCGGCGCCGGCCTTCCTTTCCACGCCGACCGGCGGGCATTCCTGGGTGAGCGTCACGGTGCAGCGGCGCGCGGCGGGGTCGTGGTCGAGCTTGACGTTCACGCGCGGCGTGCCGGCCTGGCGGTACCAGCGGCGGAACACGGACAGGTCGCGGTCCGGGTGCTGGCGCACGTAGACGGATTCCATGGCGGCGACAAAGTCATCGCAGGTCACGGCCTGGCCGTCATGGCGGCGGAAGTATTCGTCCATGCCGGCGCGAAAGCCCTCCTCGCCCAGCAGGGTGTGCTGCATGCGGATGACCTCGGCGCCCTTTTCGTACACGGTCGCGGTGTAGAAGTTGCCGATCTCCTGGTAGCTTTCCGGCCGGATCGGGTGGGCCATGGGGCCGGCGTCTTCCGGGAACTGGGCGGCGCGCAGCGCCACCACGTCGTCGATGCGCTTGACCGCGCGGGCGCTTGCGGCTGCCGCCGCATCCATGCCATCGGCCATCATGTCGGCGCTGAATTCCTGGTCGCGGAAGACGGTCAGGCCTTCCTTCAGGCTCAGCTGGAACCAGTCGCGGCAGGTGACGCGGTTGCCGGTCCAGTTGTGGAAGTACTCGTGTCCGATGACGGACTCGATGCCTTCATAGTTGGCGTCCGTGGCGGTATCCGCATCCGCCAGCACGTAGGCGGCGTTGAAGATGTTCAAACCCTTGTTTTCCATCGCGCCCATGTTGAAGTCATGGACGGCCACGATCATGAAGCGGTCCAGGTCCAGCTCCAGGCCGAAACGGCTTTCGTCCCAGCGCAGCGCCCGCACCAGCGAATCCAGGGCCCATTCGGTCTTGGACTCCGAGCCCGGGTCGCTGTAGACCTGCAGCAGCACGTCGCGGCCGCTGGCGGTCTTCACGGTGGTCTCGCGGTGCGTGAGCTTGCCGGCCACCAGCGCGAACAGGTAGCAGGGCTTGGGGAAGGGGTCTTCCCATTCGACTTCATTGCGGCCGTCGGGCAACTGGCGCGTGGCCAGCAGGTTGCCGTTGGACAGCAGCACCGGATACTCCGGCTGGGCGCGCAAGGTCACGCGGTAGCGCGACATCACATCGGGCCGGTCCGCGAACCAGGTAATGCGGCGAAAGCCCTCGGCTTCGCATTGGGTGAAGAAGTTGCCGCCCGAGACGTACAGGCCCATCAGCGTCGAATTGGCCGACGGCTTGCAGCGGCTGACGATTTCCACCGTGGCGCTGGACGGCAGGCCGTAGAGGGCCAGGCTGTGTTCGGACAGGCGGTAGCTGTCGGCGGGCAGGGCCGCGCCATTCACGCCTACCGAGACGAGTTCCAGGTCCTCGCCGTCCAGGACCAGGGCGGCGTCGGCGCTGGCCCCAGGTTTGCGCTGTACTTGCATCGTGCAGCGGACTTCGGTCGCGTCCGGCGCGAGGTCGAAGGCGAGGGCGACTTCGGGAATGTCGTAGGGGTAGGGCTGGTAATCCTTGCGATGTACGGTTACGGGCGTGTCTGTGCGCATGGGATCGCAGTCCTGTATGAACGAGGGCTCTATTGTAGTGGCTGGGCATGGTGCGCCGCCCTGGGCCGTTTGGCGTACCGTAAACTTTTTGTAGCGGTTCGAGTCAAAGTCAGTATCATGGCGCCGTCGCGCGCTGGAGGGGTTGCAAAATGTCGAGCTTGTCCATGTTCAATGCACGCCGCTGGGCGGGTCTGCTGGCCGTGGCGGGGGCGCTCGCCTTGACGGGTTGCGCGGCGCCCACGGTTTCCGCGCGGGTGACGTCGTTTCAGCAGTGGCCCACGGGCGTGGAAGGGCAGACATATCAATTCATCGCCGCGGACGCCTCGCAAAACAACAATCTCGAATATCAGTCCTATCAGGACATGGTGCGTGCCGGCATAGGCGCAACAGGCCTGGTCGAAGCCAAACCTGGGGCCAAGGGCCGTTTCGACGTGTCGTTCAACTACGGCACCACCCAGACCCAGATAATGGTGCAGCGTCCGTACGACCCGTATTTCTACGGCGGCTATGGCTATGGCGGTTTCTACGGCCCGCGTCCCTGGGGCGCCGGGTACGGCTATTGGGGCCCTGACTGGGTGGACGTGCCGATGGTCGTGCAGCGCAATACCCTCACCCTGCATATCTATGACACGCAGCGCGGCGGCGCGGAGGTATACCGTTCCAGCGCTTTCATATTGAGCGAGCGCGACGATTTCCTGCGGACCATGCCGTATCTGGTGCGTGCAATATTTGATAATTTCCCCGGAAATAATGGGGCGGAGCGCGAAATCCGCTTTCCGGTACAGTGAGTTTCGGCGACCTTTGGATCAGCCTTTAAATAAAATCGGCGCACCATTTTGGTGCGCCGATTTATTTCATACTGGCGAATAGGTTTTTTATTCTTTGATAAGAAAACTGTCGCGGGTTGCGCCTGCGGCTTCTTCCGCGGCGAGCCAGCGGGGAGCCTTGCCACGGCCGCTCCACGTTTCCCCTGTTTGAGGATGGCGGTACTTGGGCGCAACGGCGCGTTTGGCGGCGTTGGCCGGACGGGCAGCGGCGCCGGTCTTGCGGCGCCCGCCAGTGGCGGCGCGGGCGGGTTTGCCGGCGCCATAGGCTGCAACGATTTCTTCGGGCGTGATGTCGTACTCGCGCATCGACGTGATGATCTGCGTGATCACGGGCTTGCGGCGCTTGGTTTGCAGGACTTCAGCCTTCTTTTGTAGTTTGTTGATTTCCTTTTCGATCTTTGCTTGCAGTGCTGCGTAGGATTCTCGGGCCATGGTTTATTCCTGATTATGGAACTGCTGTAATCGCCGGCGAAGTTATGTGTAATTGTTGTGCTTCGCATAATACAGAAATTGCGGCTTGACTTCCTGGTTTCCGAGGTAATTACTTTGTATCAAAAGAGTCAAGTGCCGTTTTGTGGTCCGGGAATGCGGCAGCTGCCAAGTCTTGGGAAGGATATTCTCGAATTTGGGACAACTTGAAACAATAGGGGTATTGGTTCACGAGACGGACAAATGGCCGTGAGTGCGCTTGCCTGCGCCCGATTTGTCTCGCAGGGCACGCAAGTACGCGGCTTGCGGGCAGCCGCGCTCGACCGTCCTGGCGGGCCGTGCGACGCTGAAAGTGGTCTGATGACGTTGCGCACAAGAGCGGATCAATTGTCTGGCGCTTTGATTTTCGTCCGACCTTTTACTTCCACGCGCAGGACTGTCCACCTGAACGTCCGTTTGGCATATTTCATTTTCATGTCAGGTTGTATGACGAGTTTGGAGTGCGCATCCGGCCTGCCGGCGGGCTGTATGCCCCGCGTGCGGCAGTGTCCTGCGGCTACTCGGAAAAAGGGGCGCATCGGACATTGTCTGGGCTCGTCTTCTTAACTTGATATGTAATATTCCGCCCCCATTCATTCTCCATGGATAATGCCCGTGGCATTTTTCGCCGCCAAGGTGTTCCCCGGGGGAATCCTTTCCGCCAGGAACTCTGCGACGGCCGGGCCGCGCCAGCGTTACGATATGATCTCGAGTATCACCGCGAGCGCGCGCCTGCGCGCCGCCGCTTCCTGCACAGAGCCCCATGAAAATCATCGATCCCGCCATTGCTTCCCTCGCCACCGCCAAATCCCTGCTGCTCGACCCCTGGGGCCTGACCGAGGCGGACATGGCGCGTGCGCTGGGAGAAATCTTCACGCACAAGGTCGACTACGCCGATCTGTATTTCCAGTACACGCGCAGCGAAGGCTGGAGCCTGGAAGAGGGCATCGTCAAGACCGGCAGTTTTTCGATCGGCCAGGGCGTCGGGGTGCGCGCGGTCAGCGGCGAGAAAACCGCCTTCGCCTATTCCGATTCGCTGTCGCCTGAAGCGCTGTTGTCGTCGGCGCATGCCGTGCGCGGCATCGCGCGCCGCGGCGCCGGCAAGGTAAAGGTGGCGGCGCAGGTCGAAGCCGAGATCGGCCGCAGCCTGTATGCCGATATCGATCCGGTGGCTACGTTGAGCGCTCCCGAGAAAGTCGCCCTGCTCGAACGCGTGGAGCGCATGGCGCGCGCGCGCGATCCGCACGTGATCCAGGTCATGGCGGGCTTGGGCGCTGAATATGATGTGGTGCTGGTGGCCGGCAGCGACGGCCGCCTGGCCGCCGACGTGCGTCCGCTGGTGCGCCTGTCGCTGACCGTCATCGCCGAGCGCAATGGACGCCGCGAGATGGGCCACGCTGGCGGCGGCGGACGTCTGGGCCTGGCCTATTTCACGGACGAAATGCTGCAGGGCTACGTCGAACGCGCGGTGCACGAAGCCATGGTCAACCTCGAGGCCCGTCCGGCGCCGGCCGGTGAGATGACCGTCGTGCTGGGTTCCGGTTGGCCCGGCATCCTGTTGCACGAGGCGGTCGGCCACGGCCTGGAAGGCGACTTCAACCGCAAGGGCTCCAGCGTGTTCTCCGGCCGTATCGGCGAGCGCGTGGCCTCCAAGGGCGTGACGGTGGTGGACGACGGCACGATTCCGGATCGCCGCGGTTCGCTCAACATCGACGACGAAGGCAATGCCACCCAGCGCAACGTGCTGATCGAGGACGGCATCCTGCGCGGCTACATGCAGGACACGCTGAACGCGCGCCTCATGAAGACCGCCGCCACCGGCAACGGCCGCCGCGAATCGTTCGCGCACCTGCCCATGCCGCGCATGACCAATACCTACATGCTGGCAGGCGACAAGCCGGCCGAGGAAATCGTGTCGTCCGTCAAGCGCGGGCTGTACGCGGTCAACTTCGGCGGCGGCCAGGTCGACATCACCAACGGCAAGTTCGTGTTCTCGGCGTCCGAAGCCTACATGATCGAAAACGGCAAGGTGACCTACCCGGTCAAGGGCGCCACCCTGATCGGCAACGGTCCGGACGCCATGACCCGCGTCACCATGATCGGCAACGACCTGCAACTGGATTCGGGCGTGGGCACCTGCGGCAAGGACGGCCAGAGCGTCCCCGTGGGCGTGGGCATGCCCACGGTCCGCATGGAAGGCCTGACGGTCGGCGGTACCGCCTGATCTGAAAAAACACTGGTGACGGCTCAAAAAAATTGTGCTAGAGTCAATCCCCATGAAATTCGCGTCCCCCGCCTTTTATTTTTATTTTTATGGTTTTCTGAAGCCGCTGGCGGAGGAAGGGACGCGCTCAATCTGAAGTTTGGAAAGAATCCCCCCCAAAAAAGCCGCCAGCGAACTGGCGGCTTTTTTTGCGCCGCCAGTTGAGGAAAACCTCCTCGGGAACATCCCCGTGGCGGGCAACCCAGGAGCAGTACCGTGTCACACAATACCGACGACCTTCGCATTCGAGAAATCAAAGAGCTGAACCCGCCCGCGCATGTCATGCGCGAGTTCGCCTGCACCAAGGAGGCGTCCGACACCGTGTTCGCCGCCCGCCAGGGGATGCACCGCATCCTGCACGGCATGGATGACCGGATGATCGTCGTGATCGGTCCCTGCTCGATCCATGACACCCGTGCGGCCATCGAATATGCGAAGCGTCTGAAGCCGGTGCGCGACCGGCTGAGCGCCGACCTGGAAATCGTGATGCGCGTGTACTTCGAGAAGCCGCGCACCACGGTGGGCTGGAAGGGCTTGATCAACGATCCGGACCTGGACGGCAGCTTCGATATCAACAAGGGCGTGCGCGTCGCCCGCGAACTGCTGCTGGATATCAATAGCCTGGGACTGCCGGCGGGTTGCGAGTTCCTGGACATGATTACGCCGCAGTACATCGCGGATCTGGTCTCCTGGGGGGCGATCGGGGCTCGGACGACGGAAAGCCAGGTGCATCGCGAACTGGCTTCGGGACTGTCGTGTCCGGTGGGGTTCAAGAACGGTACCGACGGCAACGTGAAGATTGCGGTGGACGCGATCAAGGCGGCGTCGCAGCCGCACCATTTCCTGTCGGTGACCAAAGGCGGCCATTCCGCCATCGTGTCGACGGCCGGCAATGAGGACTGCCACGTCATCCTGCGCGGCGGCAAGACGCCGAACTACGATGCGGCCAGCGTGGACGCGGCCTGCCAGGACATGTCCAAGGCCGGCCTGGCGCAACGCATCATGATCGACGCCAGCCACGCCAACAGCAGCAAGAAACCCGAGAACCAGCCGCAGGTCATCGATGACGTGGCGCGCCAGATGGAAGCGGGCGACAGCCGCCTGGTCGGCGTCATGGTCGAAAGCCATCTGCTGGGCGGCCGCCAGGACATGGTGCCGGGCACGCCGCTGGTCTACGGCCAGAGCATCACCGACGGCTGCATCGACTGGGACGCCTCCGTCGCGGTGCTTGAGCGCCTGGCCCATGCCGTGCGCGAACGCCGCCGGGTCGCCCTGACTTCCGGCAAGTAAGCTCCTGGCAGCGCCGCGGATCGCCAGTGTCTGGCGGTTTGCGGCGCGGCGCGCGCGGCGGCGTAGAATAATCAGGTTAACGAACCCGAGATTACGCTGACCATGAACGCTCCCTTGCACGCTGAATCGTTGCGCCGTCCGGTGCCGGCCGCCTGTCTGGATGCCTTGCGCGCCCGTTTTGGCGACCGCCTGTCCGACTCCGCCGCCATGCGCGACCACCATGGCCGCGACGAATCTCCCTATCCGGCCATGCCGCCGGACGCCGTAGTGTTTGCGCACACGACCGAGGAAGTGGCCGAGATCGCCAAGCTGTGCAACGAGCATCGCGTTCCCCTGATTCCCTATGGCGCCGGCTCTTCGCTGGAAGGCCACATCCTGGCGATCCAGGGCGGCATCAGCCTCGATCTGTCGCAGATGAACAAGGTGCTGGCGGTCAACGCCGAGGACCTGACCGCCACCGTGCAGGCGGGCGTGCTGCGCAAGCAGCTCAACGAGGAAATCCGCGACACGGGCCTGTTCTTTCCGATCGATCCGGGCGCCGACGCCAGCCTGGGCGGCATGGCGGCCACGCGCGCTTCCGGCACCAACGCCGTGCGCTACGGCACCATGCGCGAGAACGTCATGTCGCTGACCGTGGTGACGGCGGACGGGCGCATCCTGCGCACCGCCGGCCGCGCGCGCAAGTCCTCGGCGGGCTACGACCTGACGCGCATCTTCGTGGGCAGCGAAGGCACCCTGGGCATCATCACCGAAGTGACGGTACGCCTGTATCCCCAGCCTGAAGCCGTGTCGGCCGCGGTCTGCAATTTCCCCACGCTGGATTCGGCCGTGCAGAGCGTGATCGAAATCATCCAGATGGGCGTGCCGGTCGCGCGCGTCGAATTCATGGACGCGGCCAGCGTGCGCGCGGTGAACCTGCATAGCAAGCTGACGCTGCGCGAAACGCCGCTGCTGGTGTTCGAGTTCCACGGCAGCCCGGCCGGCGTGCAGGAGCAGGCCGAAACCGTGCAGGCGATCACGGCGGATCACGGCGGCATGGACTTTGAATGGGCCGAGCGCCCCGAAGACCGCAGCCGCCTGTGGACCGCGCGCCACAACGCCTACTTCGCCGGCCTGCAACTGCGCCCCGGCTGCCGCGCCAGCACCACCGACGTCTGCGTGCCGATCTCGCGTCTGGCCGATTGCGTGCGCGACACGGTCGAGGAACTCGATCGCGCCAGCTTCCCCTACACGATCGTGGGCCACGTTGGCGACGGCAACTTCCACGTGCTGATGCTGCTCGATGCGGACAGCGCCAAGGAATGGGAAGAATCCGAAACCATCAACCACAACCTGGTGCGCCGCGCGATCGCCGCCGACGGCACCTGCACGGGCGAGCATGGCGTGGGCCTGCACAAGATGCAGTTCATGGCCGAAGAGCATGGCGAGAATGCCCTGGATCTGATGCGCAGCCTGAAGCATGCGTTTGATCCAAACAACATCCTGAACCCAGGAAAGATCGTTTCCTGGTAAAGGCCGGCGCTGGGGCGCTCCCGACTTCCGGAGCCGACGGCATGCTGTCGGCTTTTTTCTTGCCGGCATGAAGGGCGCAAGCCGGCCGGACGCAGCCTGCAATGCTGGCGATTACGGCTGGTTACTTATCTGGTGTGCCGCAGGTGCACGGATGCGGGTAAATCCCGGTCTGCGAGTGACGGGTGCTCGCGCTATTGTTGCGCTCATGAATTCTTTGGTCGAAACCGGCTTGGCACAAGTGCAGGCGCCTTATTCTTTGCAGCAGCTCATCGAGGCGTTGTCGGCCGTGTTGCCCGCGCACTGCGTGTTGTTCCGCGAAGAGGATACGCGCCCCTACGAGTGCGACGGCCTCTCCCTTTATCGTGCGCTGCCTGCGGTCGTTGCCCTGCCCGAAACGGAAGAGCAGGTGCAGGCCGTCATGCGCATCTGCAAACGCCTGAATGCGCCCGTGGTCGCGCGCGGCGCCGGCACCGGCTTGTCCGGCGGCGCCATGCCGCACAGCCGCGGCGTGCTGCTCGGCTTGTCCAAGTTCAATCGCATCAAGCACATAGACCTGGCCAGTGCCACGGCCATCGTGCAGCCCGGCGTGCGCAACCTGGCCATCTCCGAGGCGGCCGCGCCTTACGGGCTGTATTACGCGCCCGATCCTTCCAGCCAGATCGCTTGTTCCATCGGCGGCAACGTGGCGGAAAACTCCGGCGGCGTACATTGCCTGAAGTACGGGCTGACCGTGCACAACGTGCTGCGCGTGCGGGTCGTGACGATCGATGGCGATGTGGTTGAGCTGGGTTCCGAAGCGCCCGATGCGCCGGGCCTGGATCTGCTGTCGGTCTTCATCGGCTCGGAAGGCATGCTGGGCGTGGTCACCGAAGTGACGGTCAAACTGATCCCCAAGCCGGCCTGTGCGCAAGTCGTCATGGCCAGCTTCTCCAGCGTGGAAGCGGCGGGCAACGCGGTCACCCAGGTGATCGCGGCCGGCATGATCCCGGCAGGCCTGGAGATGATGGACCGCCGCGCGACGCACATGGTCGAACCCTTTGTGCGCGCAGGCTACGACATGGACGCGCAAGCCATACTGCTGTGCGAATCGGACGGCACGCCCGAAGAGGTCGCGCATGAGATCGCGCGCATGGAGGCCGTGTTCCGCGAGGCCGGTGCCACCCGTTGCCAGGTCTCGTCCTCGGAGGCCGAGCGCCTGAAATTCTGGGCCGGCCGAAAAAATGCCTTTCCGGCCGCCGGGCGGGTATCGCCCGATTACTATTGCATGGACGGCACGATACCGCGCCGCCATTTGGCGCGCGTACTGGGCGCCATCGAGCAGATGGAAGACGAGTTCAGCCTGCGCTGCGCCAACGTCTTTCACGCAGGCGACGGCAACCTGCATCCGTTGATCCTGTTCGATTCGAACAAGCCGGACGAGGTGGAGCGCGCCGAGAAATTCGGCGCCGCCATTCTTGAACTGTGCGTGCAGGTAGGAGGGACCGTGACTGGAGAGCACGGTGTGGGTATGGAGAAAATAAATCAAATGTGCGTGCAATTCTCTCGCGAAGAACTCGACGCGTTCCTGGCGGTAAAGCGGGCCTTCGATCCGCCGTGCCTGCTCAATCCTGAAAAAGTCATCCCCACGCTGGCTCGCTGCGCCGAATACGGCAAGATGCACGTCCATGCGGGAGAATTGCGCTTCCCCGATCTCGCCCGTTTCTAGGACCTGTCCTTATGGATTTCGTCCTGTCGGAATTGTGCGACCAGGTCATGACGGCCCGTGCCGGCCACAAACCTCTGTTTGTGATGGGCGGAGGCAGCAAGGCGTTCTATGGCAACTACCGTCCGGTGACGCCGCAGGACGGCCATTGCCTGCTGGACATGACTCCCTACCGCGGCATCGTCAGCTACCACCCGTCGGAGCTGGTGGTGACGGTGCGCGCGGGTACGCCGCTGGCTGAACTCGAGGCCGCGCTGGCCGAGAATGGACAGATGCTGGCCTTCGAACCACCGCATTTCTCGGCGTCCGCCACGGTGGGCGGATGCGTCGCGGCGGGGCTGTCGGGCCCGCGCCGCATGAGCGCGGGCGCGCTCAAGGACTTCGTCCTGGGCGCGCAACTGCTGGATTCGGAAGGCCGCATCCTTTCGTTCGGCGGCGAGGTCATGAAGAACGTGGCGGGCTATGACGTGTCGCGTCTGTTGGCCGGTTCGCATGGCATCTTCGGCGCCATACTCGAAGTGTCCTTGAAGGTCGTGCCGCGGCCGATGCAAGAGATCACCTTGGCGCTGCCCGCCACGCAGGCGCAGGCCTTGGCCAGCTTCGCCTTGTGGCGCGGCAAGCCCTTGCCGATCTCGGCCACCAGCTGGAGCGGCGACGATGAGGGCGCCGAAGGCCAGATGGCCGTGCGCCTGTCGGGCGCGCCGCCCGCGATCGCCAGCGCACGCCAGCTGATAGGCGGCGCGCCGATGGCGCCCGAGGCGGCGCAGGCCTGGTGGCGGTCGCTGCGCGAGCAGACGCATTCCTTCTTCGCGCCGGGCCGGCCTTTATGGCGCCTGGCGTTGCCGCCCACCGCCGCCGCGCTCGGACTGGGGCCGACCCTGTTGGAGTGGGGGGGAGGCCAGCGCTGGCTGTCGGGCGAGCACGACGCCGCCGCGCTGCGCGAGACCGCTGAGCGTCTGGGCGGCCACGCCACGTTGTTCCGCGCCGGGCAGGGCAGGCCGCCGGCCGACGGCGTATTCCATCCGCTGGCGCCCGGGATCGCTTCGATCACGCGCCGCCTCAAACAAGAGCTCGATCCGGCCGGCCTGTTCAACCCCGGCCGCCTGGTCCTGGAGCTATAGGGCATCATGCAAACCAATCTGGCATCCTGGGCACGCGATACCGATCTGGGCAAGGAGGCCGACGCCATCCTGCGGCGTTGCGTGCATTGCGGCTTCTGTACCGCCACCTGTCCGACCTATCAGGTGCTGGGCGATGAACTAGACAGCCCGCGCGGGCGCATCTACCTGATCAAGCAGGTGCTGGAGGGCGCCGAGCCCACGCAATCCACGCAACAGCACCTGGACCGCTGCCTGACTTGCCGAAATTGCGAAACCACTTGCCCGTCCGGCGTCCAGTACGGACATCTGGTGGATATCGGCCGCAAGATCGTTGAAGAGCGCGTGCCGCGCAGTTGGGCCGACAAGACCAAACGTGCCTTGCTGCGCAAGACCATGCTGTCGCCGCTGTTCGCGCCAGCGATGCGGCTGGGGCAGGCCATGCGCGGCATGCTGCCGGAAGCCTTGAAGCGCAAGGTTCCGGAGCGCCGCGATCCCGGCGTGTTGCCGCAGGTGGCCGGCCATGCGCGCCAGGTGCTGATGCTGGCGGGCTGCGTGCAGCCGGCCATGATGCCGACCATCGATGCCGCCACCATCCGCGTGCTGGACGCGGTGGGCATAGGCGCGCGCATCGCGCCCGGCGCCGGCTGCTGCGGCGCAGCCAGTTTCCACCTGGACGCGCAGGACGAGGCCCTGGCGCAGATGCGCGCCAACGTCGACGCCTGGTGGCCGCTGCTGCAGGACGGGAAGGTCGAGGCCATCGTGATGAACGCCTCCGGCTGCGGCGCCATGGTCAAGGAATATGCGCATCACTTGCGGCACGATCCGGCCTACGCGGAAAAGGCCGCGGATATCGTGGCGCTGGTGAAGGACGTGGCCGAGATCGTCGCGCCGCATGCGGCGCAACTGCGTGCGCGGCTGCCGGCGGGTACGCGCGCGGCCTTCCATCCGCCTTGCACGCTGCAGCATTGGCAAGGGCTGCGGCCGCTGTCGGAACAGTTGCTGGCGGATCTGGGTTTCGCGTTGCAGCCGTTCGCCGACAAGCACCTGTGCTGCGGTTCGGCGGGTGCCTATTCGGTGCTGAATCCGGAAATCGCCCTGGAGCTGCGCGACCGCAAGCTGGGCGCCATCGCCGCGGGCGGGCCGGATGTGATCCTGTCCGCCAACATCGGCTGCATCGGCCACTTGCAAAGCGGCACCGACACGCCTGTGCGGCATTGGATCGAGGTGGTGGACGAGCAGTTGCGCCAGCCTGCGGGCCAGCGCGGCGCGTAGGCGCCGGACGCCTGGCGGCATCCGGCGCCAGGCCTTCCTATTCCACGGCCTTGACCATGTCTTCGAGCACCTTCTTGGCGTCGCCGAAAACCATCATCGTGCGGTCCATGTAGAAGAGCTCGTTGTCCAGGCCCGCGTAGCCCGAGGCCATGGAGCGCTTGTTCACGATCACGGTGCGGGCCTTGTAGGCTTCGAGGATGGGCATGCCGGCGATCGGCGACTGCGGATCGTTCTTCGCGGCCGGGTTGACCACGTCGTTCGCGCCCAGCACCAGCACTACGTCGGTCTGGCCGAACTCGCTGTTGATGTCTTCCATTTCGAAGACCTGGTCGTAAGGCACTTCAGCCTCGGCCAGCAGCACGTTCATGTGGCCGGGCATGCGTCCTGCCACCGGGTGGATGGCGTACTTGACCGTCACGCCGCGCTCGGTGAGCTTTTCCGCCAGTTCCTTCAGCGCGTGCTGCGCGCGCGCCACCGCCAGGCCGTAGCCGGGAACGATGGTCACGCTTTCGGCGTTGGTCATCAGGAAGGCGGCGTCGTCGGGGCTGCCGGACTTGACGCTGCGCTGCTGCGCATCGCCCGCCGCGGCGGCGCCGCCGGCCTGGCCGCCGAAGCCGCCCAGGATCACGTTGAAGAACGAGCGGTTCATCGCCTTGCACATGATGTAGGACAGGATCGCGCCCGAGGAACCCACCAGCGAACCGGCGATGATCAGCATGGGGTTGTTCAGCGAGAAGCCGATGCCGGCCGCAGCCCAACCGGAATAGCTGTTCAGCATGGACACGACCACCGGCATGTCGGCGCCGCCGATCGGGATGATGATCAGCACGCCCAGCACGAAGGCGATGATCGTCATGATGACGAAGGGCGTCCATTCCTGCGTGAGCATGAACCAGATGCCGCAGCCCAGCATCAGCAGCGCCAGCGCCAGGTTCAGCATGTGCTGGCCCGAGAACACCACCGGCGCGCCCTGGAACAGGCGGAACTTGTACTTGCCCGACAGCTTGCCGAAGGCGATGACCGAACCCGAGAACGTGATGGCGCCGACGAAGGTGCCGATGAACAGTTCGAAGCGGTTGCCAGTGGGGATGGGCATGCCGGCCGGCACGATGCCGAAGGCATGCGGCTCCGCCACCACGGCCACCGCGATGGCGACTGCCGCCAGGCCGATCATGCTATGCATGAAGGCGACCAGTTCGGGCATCTTGGTCATTTCGACGCGCTTGGCCATCAGCGTGCCGATGGAGCCGCCCACCAGCAGGCCCAGCACCACCCAGCCCAGGCCGATGGTGGAGGCGCCGTCGCGGGCCAGGGCGACGATGAGCGCGGCCGTGGTCAGCACGGCGATCGCCATGCCGGCCATGCCGAACGCATTGCCCAGCCGCGACGTGGTGGGATGTGACAGGCCCTTGAGCGCCTGGATGAAGCAGACCGAGGCGACCAGGTACAACAGGGTGACGAGGTTCAGCGAGATCATTTCGCTTCCTCCTTGCCCGGCTTCTTGTCCTTTTTCTTGAACATTTCCAGCATGCGCCGGGTCACGAGGAACCCGCCGAACACGTTGACCGCGGCCAGCGCCACGGCGAACACGCCCATGCCGCGCGCCAGCCCGCCTTCGGTCAGCGCGGCCGCCAGCATGGCGCCCACGATGATGATGGCGGAAATGGCGTTGGTGACCGCCATCAGCGGCGTGTGCAGGGCGGGGGTGACGTTCCACACGACGTGGTAGCCGACATAGATGGCCAGCACGAAGATGATGAGATTCATCAGGGTGGGGTTGATCGCTTCCATGCTGTTAGTTCCTCCGCGCCACGTTGCCGCCTTCGCACATCAGGCAGGCCGTGACGATTTCATCGTCGCGCTGGATCGCCAGCGCGCCGTCCGCATTGATGATGAGCTTCAGGAAATCCTGGATGTTGCGCGCATACAGCGCCGAAGCGTCGGTCGCGACCAGTCCGGGCAGGTTGGTCAGCCCGATGATCGTCACGCCGTGCTTTTCCACCACCAGGCCTTTCTCGGAAAGCGGGCAATTGCCGCCGCGTTCGACCGCCAGGTCCACCAGCACCGAGCCCGGCTTCATGGCCGCGACGGTTTCCGCGGACACCAGCGTGGGGGCGGGGCGGCCGGGAATCAGCGCCGTGGTGATGACGATGTCGGCCTGCTTGCAGCGCTCGGACACGAGCGCGGCCTGCCGCGCCATCCAGGCGGGCGGCATGGGCCGGGCATAGCCGCCCGTGCCCTGCGCGATTTCGCGTTCTTCATCCGTCTCGAAAGGCACGTCGATGAACTTGGCGCCCAGCGATTCCACCTGTTCGCGCGCAGCCGGGCGCACGTCGGAGGCTTCGACCACCGCGCCCAGCCGCTTGGCGGTGGCGATGGCCTGCAGCCCGGCGACGCCGGTGCCCAGTACGACAGCGCGGGCGGCTTTCAGCGTCCCCGCGGCGGTCATCATCATGGGAATCAGTCGGCCGTAGTGGTGCGCCGCCAGCAGCACGGCCTTGTAGCCGGCCAGGTTGGCCTGCGAAGACAGCACGTCCAGGCTCTGCGCCCGCGTGATGCGGGGCGCGGCCTCCAGCGCGAATCCAGTGAGCCCGGCGGCGGCCATTTGCTGGATGCCTTCGGCGTCGAAGGGATCCAGCATGCCGATCACGACGGCGCCGGATTTCATCTGGGGCAGTTCCGCGGCAGAAGGCGCGCGCACCTTCATGACGAGTTCTGCCCCCAATGCATCCTGGGCGCTGCCGAGCGTGGCGCCCGCTGCCTCATAGGCCTCGTCGAGATAGCGGGCGGCAGTGCCTGCCCCGCGCTCCACGACGACGCTGTGTTTGCCGCCTATGTACTTCTTGACGGTCTCCGGTGTTGCTGCGACACGAGTTTCCCCGTCTCGGGTTTCTTTTGGTATCCCGATGTGCATCTACGCCTCTCCTCATTAATTGGCAATAGTTATACACGGTAACCAGAGAGGAAAGGGTGTCACGGCCGTATTACCAAACGGGTAAATGGCGTCAACCCCCTCTTAGATCGACGAGTTGCGTGGGCCAAAAAAAAGCCCCATGGCGAACCATGGGGCTGGGGCTTTGCAACCCAACTGCTCCGGCCAGTCTGACTTTTCCGCTGGCCGGCACCTGCGCGCAAACGTCCGGCGTCAAGCCGTTTGCGCGCGAGTCCAGATGATCAGCGCGGCGGTGAGTTCGCGCAGATCGGCCTTCAGACGGCCGTAGTTTTCGGAAGGACGCAGCGAAACTTCGTCCATGTAGAGCTTGCGGTTGATCTCGATCTGCAGGCTGTGGCGGCCTTCTTCGGGGCGGCCGAAGGCGCGTACCAGCTCCACACCCTTGTAGGGATCGTTGACGGTGACGTCGTAGCCGCGTTCGCGCAGCCAGGCGGCGATGAATTCGCGGAAAGCGGGATCGCTGGTGCTGCCGTCGCGGTCGCCCAGCACGAAGTCCGGGTGCACCAGGCCAGGCCGGTCGGTGGCGTAGGCGCCGGCGACGCTGGGCATGGAGTGGCAGTTGATGTGCCAGACCTTGCCGAACTTCTGGTGGGCGGCGTCCAGCACCTGGCCCAGCGCGGCGTGGTAGGGCTTCCAGCAGGCGTCGATGCGGTGGCGCACTTCGTCCACCGTCAGCTTGCGGTTGTATAGCGGCGTGCCGTCGTCCAGCATGCGCCAGATCAGGCCCTTGCCCAGCTTGACCTTGGGCGAGGCATTGATGGCGTCGGGCCAGGCCGCGTCCAAAAGCAATTCGTCGATTTCGTCGGGCGAGCGGTTGGCGTCGATGTAGGCGCGCGGAAATGCCGCGGCAATCATCGGCACGCCCATTTCGATGGCGTCGCCCCACAGGTCGTCAACCCAGGTGTCCTCGGCGGTGCGCAATGCGCCAAAGTCCACCGCAGCCGCGAAATCGGGGGGGTAGGCGGTGCCGCTGTGCGGGGAGTCCAGCACGAGGGGAGCCGAGGATTCCGAATCAGGATATTGCTGCGGGAGGTCGAGCCGGTAAGACAGGGGTTGGGTAATTCGCATAGGGGGGTGTTGCGTTCGTGAATCGGAGGTCCTCGCGTACCTCGGGCACGCGAGGACCGAAGACCGCTTAGTCGATCTTCACGTTGGCTTCTTTGGCGATGCGCTTGTTCTTGGCGATTTCAGCCGAGATCTGCGCCGCGAATTCGGCCGGGGTGTTGGCGGCCGGCGCGGCGCCCAGGGCTTCCAGGCGGGTCTTGACGTCGGCTTCGGCGCTGACCTTCTGCACGGCCGCGTTCAGTTTGTCCAGCACGGGCTTGGGCAGCTTGGCGGGAGCCACCAGGCCGAACCAGGAGGCGTCGTTCACGGCCGGCAGGCCGGCTTCGGCGAACGTGGGCACGTCAGGCAGGGCGGCCACGCGCTGGGGCGAGGCGACGGCCATGGCGATCAGGCGGCCGGACTGCACGTGCGGCAGCGAGGAGGGCAGGTTGTCATACATGACGTCGACCTGGCCGGCCAGCGCGTCGTTCAGCGCCGGGCCCACGCCGCGGTACGGCACGTGCATCAGGTTGGTGCCCGAAGCCATCTTGAACAGTTCGCCCATCATGTGCGAGACCGAACCGTTGCCGGCGGACGCGTAGGTCAGCTTGCCCGGCTCGCTCTTGGCCAGCTTGATGAAGTCGGCAATGTTCTTGGCCTGGACCTTCGGGTTGATGGTCATGATGTTGGGCACGGCGGCCAGGTTCGAGATGGGCGTGAAGTCCTTCTCGCCATCGAACGGCAGGTTCGGGTAGATGGCCGGGTTGATGCCGTGGGTGCTGACGGTGGCGATGCCCAGGGTGTAGCCGTCAGGCGCGCTGCTGGCAACGAAGGCGCTGCCGATCGAGCCGCCGGCGCCGCCGCGGTTTTCCACCACGACGGTCTGGCCCAGCTCCTTGCCCAGCTTGTCCGCAAACAGGCGGCCGACGATGTCGGTGGTGCCGCCGGGCGGGAACGGAACGATCAGGCGGATGGGTTTGGTCGGATACGCGTCTTCGGCGTGCGCGATGCCCGAGGTCAGCGGCGCGGCCAGGGTCGCGGCGGCGACACACAGGCCTAGTACTACGTTACGGCGTTGCATTGATTCCCCTAATGAATTGGAAAGCGGCTGCGCAAAGGCAGACGCAAACGCAACGATTCTTTCCTGGCGGCCTGGTTTGCGCAAACGAAAGTTTCTCCGTAAGCTATGAATTTTTTTCATGCCTCTTTTCGCGGCGGCCCGGAACAGGGCTATTTCTGCTGCACGGCCTGAAACAATTTACGTACCTCATCCATGCGGCGATTCTGTCCCTCACTCACGGATCTCCAGGCGTTCGAAGTCGCCGCGAGACATAGCAGTTTCACGCGCGCGGCCCAGGAGTTGTGTGTCACGCAGGGCGCGGTCAGTAAGCAGGTGAAACACTTGGAGGAGTTCGTCGGCATCGAACTATTCCTGCGGATCAGGCAAGGCCTGGTCCTGACCGAGGCCGGGCGCAGCTATCTGACCAAGATCCAGGCCGGCCTGGGACAGATCGAGGCCGCCACGGTGGAGTTGATCGCGCACCAGGGGCAGGGCGGCACGCTCAACCTGACCTGTATGCCGACCTTCGGCGCGCGCTGGCTGATTCCGCGCCTGACCGCCTTCATGCGCCTGCGACCGGACATCCACGTCGAATTCTTGCCGCACCGCCAGGGCTATGACTTTTCCACGCCCGAACTGGACGCTGCCGTGCGCTTCGGCGAGGGCATCTGGCCGGGCAGCGGGGCCGATTACATCGTCGGCCGCGAAATCCTTCCGGTCTGCAGCCCGCGCCTGATTCCGGGTGGCTGCGCGTCGCCGGCGGACCTGCTGGCCTATCCGTTGCTGCACCACACTTCGGCGCTGGAAGGTTGGCGCGACTGGTTCGAGCAGGCCGGCTGCGATACCCGGCGCAGCCTGGAAGGCGCGCGCTTCGACCAGTACGCGCTGCTGTCGCAGGCGGCCGCGGCCGGTTTCGGCGTGGCGCTGATTCCGCGCTGCCTGATCGAGGACGAGCTGCGCGACGGCAAGCTGGCCGTCGCCATCCAGCTGCCGATCCGGGCGCGCATGGGGTACTACCTGTGTTATCCGGAGCAGAAGGCCAATCTGCCCACCCTGCAGGCTTTCCGGGCCTGGCTGATGGAAGTGTCGCGCGCGGCCGAGCCGCAGCCGCAGGAAGATGCCCGGACCGATCTAAAATAGACCCATCATGAGTCAAAAACTTACCAAGAAGGGCCGCGTTGTCGTCGGCATGTCCGGCGGGGTCGATTCTTCGGTCACCGCCTGGCTGCTCAAGCAGCAAGGCTACGAGGTCGTCGGCCTGTTCATGAAGAACTGGGAAGACGATGACGATTCCGAATACTGTTCCACCCGCCAGGACTTGCTGGACGCCGCCAGCGTCGCGGACTTGGTCGGCGTTGAGTTCGAATTCGTCAATTTCGCCGCCGAATACAAGGATCGCGTGTTCGCGGAGTTCCTGCGCGAGTACTCCGCGGGCCGCACGCCCAACCCGGACGTGCTGTGCAACGCCGAGATCAAGTTCAAGGCTTTCCTGGACCATGCCATGGCGCTGGGCGCCGAGCACATCGCCACCGGTCATTACGCGCGCGTGCGCGAAGTGCCGGCCGAGGGCGGCGGCACGCAGTTCCAGCTGCTCAAGGCCTTGGACGCATCCAAGGATCAGAGCTACTTCCTGCATCGCCTGAACCAGGCGCAGTTGTCGCGCACCCTGTTCCCGCTGGGCGAAATCCACAAGACCGAGGTGCGGCGCATCGCGCACGAGATCGGGCTGCACAATGCCGCCAAGAAGGATTCCACCGGCATCTGCTTCATCGGCGAACGGCCGTTCCGCGAATTCCTGAACCGCTATCTGCCGACCGAGCCCGGCCCGATCATGACGCCGGAAGGGCAGAAGGTCGGTCGCCATGAGGGGCTGTCGTTCTACACGCTGGGCCAGCGCAAGGGGCTGGGCGTGGGCGGGGTCAAGGGGCGCCAGCGCGAGGACGGCACGGCCGAAGCCTGGTACGTGGCGCGCAAGGACCTGGAGCGCAATGTGCTTTATGTGGTGCAAGGGCACGACCACCCCTGGCTGCTGTCGGGCGAACTGCGGGCGCAGGACGCCAGCTGGGTCGCGGGCCATGCGCCAGCCCTGGGCGCCTATGGCGCCAAGACGCGCTACCGGCAGGCCGATGCCGCCTGCCGTCTGGACGGCGCTGCCGACGGCGCCTTCAGCCTGAGCTTTACGGATCCGCAGTGGGCGGTAACGCCCGGACAGTCCGCCGTGCTTTACGATGGCGAGGTTTGCCTGGGCGGCGGCATCATCCTGTAAGCGCCGCGCCGGCATCCGCCGCGCGGCGTGCGCAGACTTTACTCAAAGCCCCTCGGGCGCGGCCCCTGGGGCTTTGTTCATTCCCAAGAAGAAAGAGGAGACGGTTGTGGATGTAACGATGGTGATTTGCCTGCTGGTGCTGGGCGGCGTGGTGGGTTTCGCCGCTGGCCTGCTGGGCATAGGCGGGGGCATGCTGCTGGTGCCTTTCCTGACGATGTTGTTTGCATGGAAGGGCATGCCCGCCGACCTGGTGGTGCACGCTGCCATCGCCACGTCGATGACCTCGATCCTGTTCACTTCCATTTCCAGCGTGCGGGCGCACCAGCAGCGCGGCACGATCAAATGGAACATCGTCTGGGCGATGGCGCCAGGCATCATCATCGGCGGCCTGCTGTCTGGCGGCGCGGTCTTCGCCGCGCTCAGCACGCTGTGGCTGTCGCTGTTCTTCGCGCTGTTCGTCGGCTATTCCGGCTGGAGCATGCTGCAGAACAAGAAGCCCAAGCCCAGCCGCCAGATGCCTGGCGTGGTGGGCACCAGCGCGGCCGGGGCGGGTATCGGCTTCCTGTCCGGCCTGGTGGGCGCGGGCGGCGGCTTCCTGTCGGTGCCTTTCATGGTCTGGTGCAACGTGGCGCTGCACAACGCGGTGTCGACCTCGGCGGCGCTGGGCTTCCCCATCGCGCTGGCCAATAGCGTGGGCTATGTGGTGTCGGGCTTGAACTCGGGCGAATCGCGCCCCGGCATGCTGGGCTACATCTACTGGCCGGCCTTGATTGCATTGGTGTGCACCAGCGTGCTGACGGCGCCCTTGGGTGCGCGCATGGCGCACCGCCTGCCGGTGCAGACGCTCAAGCGCGTGTTCGCCTGCTTGCTGTTCGCGCTGGCCGCGTACATGCTGTTCAAGGCCTGGCAGACGTTCAACGGCTGAGCCGGATATGGCTGCGCCGGCGTGCAAGTGCAGCCGGCGCAGAAGGGGGCGCACGGATCCGGCTGCGCCGGTCCGTAGCGGCGTTCCCTGGGGAAGGCGCGTAGCGCCTCGGGGGAGGGCTACTGCTGGGGGGCCGTGTCGATGAACGACTGGCGCTGCGACAGCTTGTCGTACAACCGGGCCAGGTTCTGGTGGTTGGCGCGCCAGTCGAGCGAGGCGAAGCGCAGGTCCAGATAGCCCAGCGCGCAGCCGACGGCGATGTCGGCCAGGCTGTAGTTGATGCCCATGCAGTGGGCGTTGTCGCCCAGGCTCTTGTTCATCGCGTCGAGGCTGGCGTGGATCTTGGAGTACTGGCGCTCGATCCATTCGGGGCTGCGCTGAACCTCGGGACGCTGGTTTTCCTTGACGATGGTCACGCAGGCGTCCAGGAGGCCATCGGCGATGGCTTCCCAGCATTTGACGGCCGCGCGGTCGCGCCCCGGCTGAGGAATCAGGCGGGCGACCGGAGACAGGGTGTCGACGTATTCGACGATGACGCGCGAATCGAAGAGGGCGCCGCCATCTTCCATGACCAGGCAGGGCACCTTGCCCAGCGGGTTGTACGTTTGGATCTGCGTGTCGGCGGACCAGACGTTTTCGAGTTCAAGCCGGTAGTCCAGCTTTTTCTCGGCCATGACGATACGCACTTTGCGTACGTAAGGACTGGTAAGCGAGCCGATCAGTTTCATGGAGTCACAAGCGGAGTCGGAAAGCGGCCGAAGTATAGCAGGCCGCATGACGGCAAGACGGCAAGAGGCTGGAATCTTCGCCAGTTTGCCACAATGTTGCACGCTTCCGGATGATAAAATCGCCCGATTCGATCATTCCCCGCTTTTTCTCCTCCAGACCATGCAAATCGCCGATCAGCTCAGCCAACTCAACGCCCTTTCGCCACTCGATGGCCGGTACGCTTCCCGGGGCGACGCGCTGCGCGGCCTGCTTTCCGAGGCCGGTTTCATGGCGCACCGCGTCGAAGTCGAGGTGGCCTGGCTGATCGCGCTGTCCGATGCCGGCCTGCCGGAACTGCCCGCCTTCTCCGAGGCCGCCCGCGCCCGCCTGCAACAATTGGTGCGTGACTTCTCGGAATCGGACGCTGCCCGTATCAAGGACATCGAACGCGTCACCAACCACGACGTCAAGGCCGTCGAGTACTGGCTGAAGGAAAAAGTGGCCGATGACGCCGAGCTGGCCCGCGCCGCCGAGTTCATCCACTTCGCCTGCACCTCCGAGGACATCAACAACACCTCGCACGCGCTGATGCTGACGCGCGCCCGCAACGAGGTCGTGGTGCCGCGCCTGCGCGAGCTGGCTGCCAAGCTGAACGACATGGCCGTCACCCAGGCCGACCAACCGATGCTGTCGCGCACGCACGGCCAGCCCGCCAGCCCGACGACCTTGGGCAAGGAATTCGCCAACGTGGCTGCGCGCCTGAACCGCGCCATCGCCGCCGTCGAGGCCGTCGAACCGCTGGCCAAGCTGAACGGCGCCACCGGCAACTACAACGCCCACCTGTCGGCCTACCCCGAAATCGATTGGCCCGCTTTCAGCCAGCGCGTGCTGGCCGGCCTGGGCCTGACCCAGAACCGCCACACTATCCAGATCGAACCGCATGACTGGATGTCGGCCCTGTTCGACGCCATCACGCGCGCCAACATCATCGTGCTGGACCTGGACCGCGACATCTGGGGCTACGTGGCGCTGGGCTACTTCAAGCAACGCCTGAAGGAAGGCGAGGTCGGTTCCTCCACCATGCCGCACAAGGTCAACCCGATCGACTTCGAAAACTCCGAAGGCAACCTGGGCCTGGCCAACGCCGTGCTGCGCCATCTCGCGGACAAGCTGCCGATCTCCCGCTGGCAGCGTGACCTGACCGACTCCACCGTGCTGCGCAACCTGGGCGTGGGCCTGGGCTATTGCCTGGTGGCCTGGGATGCCTGCATGCGCGGCCTGGGCAAGCTCGAAGTCAATACCGCCGCCATCGACGCCGACATCGACGCCTGCTGGGAAGTGCTGGCCGAGCCGGTGCAGACCGTCATGCGCCGCTATGGCCTGCCGCAACCGTACGAACAGCTCAAGGCTTTGACGCGCGGCAAGGGCATCACCGAGGAAGGCCTGCGAGAATTCATCCAGGGCCTGGCCCTGCCCGAAGAGCCCAAGGCCCGCCTGCTGGCGATGACCCCGCGCTCCTACATCGGGCTGGCAGCCGACTTGGCCCGGGCGGTATAGTCGCCTTGCCGCGCGCCTGGGGGCGCGCGGCTTCTGTTGACCTTACGGGAGATTGCAATGAAGAAGTTGTCCACGCTCGCCGCGTTGGCCTGTATGACGGTGGGGCCCCTGCTGGCGACGAGCGCGTCCGCGCAGTTCGCCAAGCCCGAGGACGCGGTCAAGTACCGCCAGTCGGCGCTGACGCTGATGGCCTCCCATTTCGGCCGCATGGCGCCGGTGGTCAAGGGCCAGCAGCCCTATGACGCCGCGCAGATCAAGGCCAATGTGGAAGTGTTGAAGACCTTGTCGGCCTTGCCGTGGACGGCTTTCGGCGCAGGCACCGAGGGCGGCGACGCGCGTCCGGAAATCTGGAGCGACGCCGCGGGCTTCAAGCAGAAGCAACAGGCCTTCCAGGACAACATCGTCAAGCTGTCGGCCGCTGCCGATGCCGGCGACCTGGACAAGCTGCGCGCCGCATTTGGCGATGTCGGCGCAAGCTGCAAGGCCTGCCACGACGCTTATCGCAAGAAGAAGTAAAGCGCCGGCCGCCCGTGGGCGGCATGTGGGCAAAGAGGCGCCAGCGTAACGGTTGGCGCTTTTTTTTTATCCCATTACCGGACTTGCGGCGGCCTGCGGAATCGTGCGCTGGCCCTGGACAGGGGAGATGAGATGAAATCCTTTGATGATCTCGTGGTAGAGGCCGAGGCCGCCGATGTCAGCGGCTGGGGCTTCGATTGGCTGGCTGGGCGGGCCTCCGAGGAACGCCCGCCGTGGGGCTATGCCAGCTTGCTCGCACAGCGCCTGGCCAGCGTGCAGTCGGCTTTGGACCTGGATACGGGCGGCTGCGAGGTGCTGGGCGAGGCCCCCGGCTTTCCGCCAGTCATGCATGCGACCGAAGCTTGGCCGCCCAATGCCAGGAAAGCGCATGAGCGCCTGGCCGCGCGCGGCGTGCAACTGGTGCTGACCGCGTCCGGCGTTGGCTTGCCGTTCGCCGACGCCTCGTTCGAGTTGGTGACGTCCCGGCATCCCGTGAGTCCGGACTGGGCGGAGATCCGTCGCGTCCTCACGCCGGGTGGGCATTACTTTGCGCAGCACGTGGGTCCGGCGTCGGCCTTCGAGCTGATCGAGCACTTCCTGGGGCCATTGCCGGAGGAGCGGCGCCTGCGCGATCCGCGGGATGAAGCGGCGGCCGCCGGGGTTGCCGGACTGGCCGTGACGGACCTGCGCACGGCCCGTTGCCGGATGGTGTTCCACGACGTGGGCGCCGTGGTCTGGATCCTGCGCAAATGCGTGTGGTGGGTGCCGGATTTCTCGGCGCGCAAATACCGCGATGCCTTGCTGGCGCTGGATGGGAAGATGCGCCGGGGAGAACCGTTCGTGGCCCATTCGACGCGGCATTTGATCGAAGCTCGGCGTTGAGCGACCTGTGGCCCGTGTGGGCAACGAGGTCGCGCACACGGACTGCCGTTGCCGGGTCGCGTCAATCGCGTTTGCATGCGCAGGACAGGCAAAGCACTGCCACGGCGAGACTCAGGCAATAGGCGATGATGGGCCAGCCGGTTCCGGTGGGCAGCTGCGTGATCGCTAGGGTGCCAATACCGCCCAGTATCAACCCGCCCAGGCAGAAGTAAACCGCCGTGGCGGTTCCGGCGATATGGTCGAAGCCTTGGAGCGCGCCATTGGGCGCCACGGAGACCGCAGAAGCGATACTGGCGCCGACCAGCCACATCGGGACGATGAGACCGAGCGCCGAATGCGGCATGAACAGCTCGGAGACCGTGAGGATGGCGGCTCCGGCAATCAGGCCGCACATTCCCAGGCGCAAGGTTTTGAGGGTTCCCCAGCGGGGAATCAAGCGCCCCATCAACCGCGCCGCCGCCATCATCGCAATGGCCACTGTGGCAAATAGCAGGCTGAAGCCTAGCTGCGACAACCCTTGGCGGCCCATCATCAGCCAGGGCGCGGTTGAGAAAAAGACGAAGAAGCTGCCCATTCCCGCGCTGTAGCAAAGCGTGTAGAGCCAGAAATGCCGGCGTTTCAGGGGGAGCAGGAACTGCGACCATTGCGGCACCGTTGCCGCAGGCCGCTTGGTCTCAGGCCATAGCAGCCAGGCGGCTATGACGGCTCCTGTCATCGCCATTCCCAGCACGCCGAAGATGGCGCGCCATCCCAGCCAGGCGCTGACCAGCGCGCCGAGCAGCGGACCCACTGCCGGAACCATCGCCAGCATGGTGCCGAGCAGGCCATAGATGGTGTGGCTTTCTGCGCGGCCCGAGTAAACGTCGCGCACGGTGGCAAAGGTGGCGACGAGGCATGCCGAGGCGCCGCAGGCCTGCAGGATGCGCAGGCCGAGGAACGCCTCAGGCGAGGAGGCGGCCGCGAGGCCGAATGAGGCAGCGATGTAGGCGAGACCGCCGGCCAGCAGGACCGGGCGGCGTCCCAGGCGGTCCGACAAGGGGCCGAAGATGAGCTGGCCCGCTCCAAGCAGCACCAGGTACGCCGTCAACGTCCATTGGATCGTCGCGGCGTCGGCGCCTAGCGCATCGGCCATGGAAGGCACCACGGGCAGGTACATGTCCATGCCCAGCGAGGCCAGCAGGTCGAACGGTGACAAGAGGAAGAGTGTGGCGGCAAGGGAGTGCCGCCAGGAGAAATCATTTGAGCGCACGAAGCCATCTCCTTGGAAAAGGATCAGGCGGCGCTCTCGTGTAGCGACTGGCGTGTCGAGAACGCCGCAACAACCAAAAAAAGCGGGTTGTTGCGGCTTACTCGTCTGCTTGCTTGGCGGTGTTCATGGGAGTCAGGAAAAAGACATGTCGGCCGCCACTTCCAGCGACCGGATCCACAGCACCAGGCCCGTGACACAGGCGCCCAGCAACAGGGCGCGCAGCCAGACGGCGAAACCGTCCTGCGTCGGCGGCGTGCCGGCGGGCACGTCCTTGGCGTCGACCTTGCCCGTGATGATCGCGCGCACCATGCGCTTGCGGCGCACCAGCGCGTACCAGAACACCGCGGCCAGATGCAGCGCGACCAGTGCCAGGATGACCCACTCATTGAGCTTGTGCCAGGAGGTCATGGCGGCGGAAACGGTTTCGCTGACGTGGCCGAACAGCGGGCCCTGCGTCATGATGTCGTCGGTGGTGAACAGGCCGCTGACCGCCTGGAAGCCGATGACCAGCAGCAGCGCCAGCACCGATAGCGCGCCCAGCGGATTATGGCCGGCAGGCGCGGCGGCGCCCTTCAGGTAGCGGGCCACCGCCGCAGGGCCGCGCACGAACTGCGAAAAGCGGGCGTAGCGCGGGCCGAAGAATCCCCACAGCAAGCGGAACAGGATCAGGCCCAGCGCCGTGCAGCCGAAGCGCACATGCCAATCCATGTACAGGCCGCCCAGTTTGACGCTGACGAATGCGCCGACGATGCAGGCGACGAGCGCCCAGTGGAATAGGCGGGTGGGAAGGTCCCAGATATGGACCGCGAGACGGTTGTTCTGCATGGTGGGATCGCCAGGGCTGTATTGCCGGGGACTTTATCACGCACGAATTGCCCCGTTGCGTGCGCAACGGGGCGGGGCGCTGCTTCAGTGAGTGGTACGGCGCACTGATTCGATGCGATGCACGTGCTCGTGGCGGAAGCGGATGCGCTGGCCAGGAGCCTCTTGCGCAGGCGCGCCGCAGGGCACGACTTCGGTCGTGTAGGTCGTCGTGCCGTCGATGGGCGCGTTGTAGATGACCGTGGCGCGGATTTCCGGGCCGTTCGCGGGCTTCAGGTAAACGATGTCGCCGACGTGGATCGGCATGTTGTCCAGCTTGGTGTGTGCCGGGCGTCGGATCAGGTCCGAGGTAGTGAAACGAGTATTCATGGTGTTTGTTCTCTTGGTTTCTAGTTATGGGATGCTGCTTCTGGCCACGTGGCGCGCGGCATTCCTGCCGCGTGCCCATGCCAGCCGTATCAAATGGGGCAGGCGTGTCGTGACACTAACGCATATCTGCCGCCGTCCCTTTGCGCATTCTCATGTTTTTGCACGCACGGGCTGGCGGCGCGATGCTGTCCATCAGTCCGGGACGGCATCATTTCGGGCGGCGCGATGCGCAAGGCAAGCAGAGGCCCGAGGGTTCATGCAGGGCTGGAAAGCCCTGGCGATTGCGGCGCGCTTATCGCTAAAGGTCGCTTGCGCGGGTTGCAGGCGCCGCCGATGGTCTTGTTGCTTCTTGCCAAGCCGGACTGGCGGTTTGGTGAAGGCGTTTGGTTCCAGGCCACAATCCGGGTTTGTGTTCTACGCAAACTGGACGGGATGCTCGGGCTTGGGGGCCGCAGCGTCCATTGGGCTTGGATGATTTTCGAGGGTCTGGGGTCTGCTTTGGTACGTGGGGGGAGGGCTGACGTTCAGGCCTCGGAGCCAGTACCTTGGTTTGTCGCCGCGTTTTTTCGAATGGAAATTGGCGCTAACCGCAGAACTCAACCATCAATAATACGGGTACTTGATGTTTTTTGCAAGCGTTTTGTGCTAGGGAGGAAACATCCCCCCTATATCCGTCCCTTAATGTGCAGTCGGGCGGGCCTGGCGTTGGGCTTCGATGATGAGTCCTTCCAGGCGCGGGGACATGCGCAAGGCGACCTGCGCGCCGGTCTGGCCGTCAGGTTGGCTCTCGGTTTCCAGCGCGAGTTCGATGCGCTCGTTGTCGAAGGCCTCGGGGGCGGCCTGGATTTCCACGTAGCGGGCCAGCAAGGCATCGACCGCCTTTTGCGCATCGGCCAGCGCTTCATCGGTCAGTTGACCCGGGCTCAGGTACTGGTTGACCACTCGCGCCAGGTCGTTCATGAAGAACAGCAGGGCGGCCGCGCCGCGGCAATCGGGATGGGCAAAGCCCCAGGTGTCGGAGGTGGCGTTTTGAGTCATGTCTTGAGGCTGGCCTGTGTTGCGGGGGGCCGTGATGGCCGAAAACGCCATTTTATGGGATCGGGCGGCGCGCCCGCATCAGGCATACTGCCATGCCTATGATCAGACTCGCACGCCCCTCAGACCTGGCCAGCCTGGCCGATATCGAACGTTCAGCCGCGCGGCGGTTCCTGGACACGCACATGGCCTGGGCCGCTGGCGACGATACTTCGCCGCAGGACGAGCTTGCGCAGGCGCAAGCGGCCGGCCTGTTATGGATCGCAGAATGCGAGGGCCAGCCGGTGGGCTTTGCGCTGACCCGGCCCATGGATGGCGATCTCTACCTGGCCGAGATGGCGGTGGCCCTGCCTTGGCAGGGGCGAGGCCTGGGGCGGGCTTTGCTTTGCGCCGTGTGCACGCAGGCCCGCAATGCCGGCTGCTACCGGTCCGTGGCGTTGACCACCGACCGCGAACTGCCCTGGAACAGACCGTTTTACCAGCGGCAAGGCTTTGCCGAACTGGCGGCGGCGGAACTCACGCTGGGGCTGCGTGAGCGCTTGCGCCACGAGGCTGCCATGGGTTTTGACCCGGCATGCCGCTGCGCGATGGCGTATCCTCTGGAGCCATGATGCAGGCGGCGGACCCTGTGTCAACACGCTTCGATAGCAACAAAATCCGCCCGCCGGCGGTGCGGGGAAGCGCCTTCGGGATAATCTGCCGGAGGGCGGCCGCCCTGCTCGCGGGCGGCGCCGGTTTCGCGAACCCGCATGCAAGGAGGATGGGCATGGCACTGCGAGCTTGCCTGCTGGGCCTGGCGACGGCGTCGATGCTGTTTCTGTCGGCCTGCGTCAACAAGGAGCCTCAGGAGCGGGCCGCGTTCATCCAGTTGCTGCAAAGCCGGATGAGCAGCGCATCGCTGGTGCCCATGGGTATCCTGAGCGAGCCGGAAAAAGAGGCCGTTGGCGGCTACACCGATGCCTACGAAGTGATCACCGATTTCCAGGAAGCCCTGGCGCAGGCGGCGGCGTCCATGCGCGACGTGCCGGAGATCGAAACCCTGCGTTCAGTGGCCGAGATCGTGGAGCGCCGGGCCCGCTTCGAGGCCGCGCGCAAGACGCTGGCCGAACAGGCTGCCGAGGTCCAACGGGCCCAAGCCAAGGCGGACAAGGCGCGTGCGGCGCTGGCGCTGCCGCCCGATCTCGCGCCCGTCTATGACGGCGTCTATGACGAAGCCGTGACAGCGCCCGCGGCCGAGCTGCTGGATGCGGCGGCCGCCATGGATGCGGTGGCACGCGATGCGCTGGGCGTGGCGGATTTCGTGGCTGCCCATGCGCAGGACATCCTGCTGCTGGACGGGCAGGCGCGCGTCGCGACGCTCACTCTGCTGCAGGAGCTGAACCTGCGCCTGCAGGGGCTGAATGCGCAGTCGCAGGTCCTGGAGCGTGCGCGCGCCACCTTGATGCAGCTTGCCGGACAACCGCCGGACGCCCGCTGAGCAGCGCTTTGTACAATGCGGGTCTCGCGGCGTCAGCCGAGCCTGGGACGTAATATGAGCCAATCTTCCAGCGTGCACTACAGAACCTTTCTGCTCCTGCTGGTGGCGGTCACCATCGCATTCGGCTGGTTGTTGTGGCCTTTTTACGGCGCTGTTTTCTGGGGCGCCGTTCTCGCCATCATCTTTGCGCCGCTACAGCGCCGGCTGGTGGCGCGCATCGGCGGACGGCGCAACCTGGCCGCGCTGATCACCTTGCTGTTGGTGCTGTTGCTGGTGATCCTGCCGCTCATTGTCATCAGCGGATCACTGGTGCGCGAAGGGGCGAATCTCTATCAGAGCGTCAAGTCCGGGCAGATCAACTTCGGCGACTATTTCCAGCAGGCCATGGCGGCCTTGCCGCCGTCGGTGCATGATCTGCTGGCGCGCTTGGACCTGACCGACATACCTAGCCTGCAGGAAAAACTCAGCGCGGGCGCCATGCAGGCCAGCCAGTTCCTGGCGACCCAGGCCTTGAACATCGGACAGGACACGTTCCAGTTCGTGATCAGCTTCGGCATCATGCTGTACCTGCTGTTCTTCCTGTTGCGCGACGGCCCGCAGCTATCGGCGCGGCTCAAGCGCGCCATGCCGCTGAGCGACACGCACAAGCAGCACCTGCTGCGCAAGTTCACCACCGTCGTGCGCGCCACCGTCAAGGGCAACGTCGCGGTGGCTGCGGCGCAGGGCGCGCTGGGCGGCATCATCTTCTCGATCCTGTCCATCCAGGGCGCGCTGCTGTGGGGCGTGATCATGGGCTTTCTGTCCTTGCTGCCGGCGATCGGCGCGGGGTTGATCTGGGCGCCGGTCGCGATCTACTTCCTGTTGACCGGCGCCACGATCAAGGGCGTCGTGCTGATCCTGTTCGGCGTGCTGGTCATCGGCATGGTGGACAACGTGCTGCGTCCGATCCTGGTCGGCAAGGACACCAAGATGCCGGACTATGTGGTGCTGATCTCCACGCTGGGCGGCATGGCCTTGTTCGGCCTGAACGGTTTCGTGATTGGCCCGCTGATCGCCGCGCTGTTCATGGCCAGCTGGGATCTGTTCGCACCGCCGGCGGAGGGGTTGGCGGACAGTGCCGAGGACCAGCCCCCCGCAGGCAAATAGGCGCGGCGGACTGCCCGGCGCAGTCCGTCCGTCCCAAGACGGGTGTATGGTGTAGCAGCGCCGGCCTTTATCGGGGCCGGCTTTTCGTATCAACCTCGACTTTTCCGGAGCGCGTGGGATATGGAATGGAAACTGCATCGATCGGGCTGGATCGAAGAACGCAACTTCGACATCGAATTCGCCGAGACCCCTGAGGGCTATCACGCCCGGGTGCGGATCTTCGGATTTCCGGTGCTGGAAGACACCAAGCACGTATTCCCCAACGAGGCGTTGGCCGAAAAGGGGGCGTTGACGCTGCTCAAGACTCAGTTCACCGGCACCCCGGACCTGGAAGACCAGTAGGCGCGACAGGCGCCGCGTGTCCGGAGTAAATTGGGGACGCGATATTTAAACCACACCCGTATCGACGCGGCGAGGGGATTCCCATGGCGCGGATTGTGCGATTGCGAACTTCTGCAATAATTTCTGGCGTTCGTTCGCCCTCTGGCCGTGGGCCGGGCGTAGCGTATCGGGAGGCGCATGGGTCCAGAGGTGTGGTTTCGATCGGCAGGCCGACGCTTGCGGACTTCGCAGGGCGAGGTTCCGATGGCTGACGCCGAAAGTCTGGCGGGCGCGCGCGTGCGCCGGCCGCGCCGCTATTCCATGCGCACCGGCCTGCTCACGCTCGTGTTCGCCTGTATCACGCCTGCCCTGGTCATGGCTTCGGTGGCAGTCTACGAAAGCTACGTCATCCAGAAAGAACGGATCTTTCGCGACACGATCTTCCTGGCGCGCAATCTCACCGCGATCCTGGACCGCGAACTCACCGGCGTCGAGGCGGGCTTGCAGATGCTGGCGTCGTCTCCGGATCTGGTGGCTGGCGACCTGGCCGGTTTTCATCGGCGGGCGCGCGAATCCGTGCGCTTCCAGATCATAGACAGCTATGTCCTGACCGATAAGGACGGCCGTCAGCTGATCAACACGTCCGTGCCGTTCGGCAATCCCTTGCCGATGACCGGCGCCTCCACCCAACTGGCCCAGGTGTTCCAGACTCGCGCGGCGGTGTTGACGGGCCTCTTCACCAGCAGGGTCAACCAAGGTCCGCTCATCGCGCTGGGCGTGCCGGTGCTGCGCAACGGCGAGGTCGCCTACAGCCTCAACGTCGGCATCCTGCCCGAGCGCATCGGCAACTTGCTGGGCAGGCGCGCACTGCCGGACGGCTGGGTGGCGGCCGTGCTGGACGACAGCGGCACGATTCTGGCGCGCACACGCGATACCTCGAAATTCCTGGGCCAGAAGGCCGTTCCCGAGCTGGCGCGGGCAGTGCAGCAGGAAAGCGAGGGCTCGCTGGAAACCATCACCAAGGAAGGCACGCCGGTCTACACCGCGTTCAGCCGCTCGTCGCTATCCGGCTGGACCGTTGCGGCCGGGGCGCCGATGAGCCTGCTGACCACCGACCTGTACCGCTCCATCGCCTGGATCGCCCTGGGCACCTTGCTGGCTTTCGGCCTGGGCCTGCTGCTGGCCTTGCGGCTCGCCAGCCGCCTGACTTCGTCCGTGCAGAGCCTGGTCGCGCCCGCGCTTGCGCTGGGCAAGGGGCACGCGGTGACGGTGCCGGGCACACGCGTCAAGGAGGTCGCGGACGTGGGCGGCGCCCTGGTGCAGGCGTCCCGCATGCTGGCGCATGCCCAGCACTTGGCGCATTACGATCCGCTGACCGGCCTGTGCAACCGCGTGCTGTTCAGCGAACTGGTGCTGCGCGAGCTGGCGGTGGCGCAACGCAGCGGCGAAGCCTTCGCCATCCTGGCGATCGATCTCGATGGCTTCAAGGCGGTCAATGACCTGCATGGCCACGCGGCGGGCGATGCGGTGCTTCAGGAAGCGGCCGAGCGCATGGCCGACGCGATCCGCGTATCGGACGTGGCGGCGCGGCTTGGGGGCGATGAATTCGCCGTGCTGCTGCTGGGGGCGGACAGGGACAACGCGCGGCGTGTCGCGCAGGCGCTGGTGGAAAGCCTGTCGCTGCCGTATCCCGAGGTCAGCGTCTCGGTATCCGCCAGCGTGGGCATCGCCGTGTATCCGCAGTCCGGCGTCGCCGTGCGCGAACTGCTGGAACGCGCCGATATGGCGCTCTACAAGGCCAAGGGGCAGGGCAAGCGCAGGGTGGAGGTGGATCAGTAAGCGGATCCGCCAGCCTTCAGGTCTCGTGCAGCGGCGGCGACAGGGCCGTCAGGACTTCGCCGGAGTTCAGCCGGTACCTGTTCCGATCCAGCGGCAACACCGGCTCCCCTTCCGTGGTGCGGAGTATGTAGCGGGCCGCGTTAGGCCGGGCGGCGTCAGGCCGGGCCGCGTCAGGTTTGGCTTGGCCCGGCGCCTCCGCTCGCAGGAACACTTCGATCCGGTAGAGCCGGCCCGATTCCGTGCTGGCCAGCACGTCGCTCAATCTACGTGTGGATATCGTCATGCGGCGCTTGCTCCTTGTTCTGCATTGTTCTGGCAGGCATGTTGGTGTGGGCGCCAGTTCTGCCGTATGCCGGGGACTGGCCGCGGGCCGTGCAGGTTTTCGCTAAACTGCCCGGCTTGGCGCCCCAAGGCGGGCAATCGGAATCGGTAATGCAACTCTCCCTGAGCCGGAACACGGCAACTTCACTGGGCTTGCTGGCGGTGCTGCTGTGGGGCACCGTCGTCGGCCTGATCCGCGGCGTCAGCGAAAGCTTCGGTCCGGTCGGCGGCGCCGCGCTGATCTACACGACGGGCGCCGCGTTCCTGACGCTGCTGCTGGGCTTCCCAAAGCTGCGCACCTTTCCACGCTCCTATCTCATTGTGGGCAGCCTGCTGTTCGTCGCCTACGAAATCTGCCTTTCGCTCTCTTTGGGCTACGCCGCCAACCGTGGGCAGGCAATCGAATTGGGCATCGTCAACTATCTCTGGCCCTGCTTCACCGTGATACTCGCCATCCTCATCAATGGCCAACGGGCCAGTGCGTGGGTGGTGCCGGGCATATTGCTGTCGTTGTGCGGCATCGTCTGGGTCCTCGGCGGATCGGGCGGACTGTCCTGGGACCGCACGATCGCCAACGTGTCCAGCAATCCCCTCAGCTACGGACTGGCTTTCAGCGGCGCTGTCATCTGGGCCGTCTACTGCAACGTGACCACGAGATTCGCCGACGGCAAGAACGGGGTCGCCTTGTTTTTCATGCTGACCGCGGCTGCCTTGTGGATCAAGTATCTGTTGGGCGCAGAGCCTGCTTTAGTCTTCACCTGGCCCGCCACGCTGGAATTGCTGGTGACCGGCGGCGCCATGGCGGCAGGCTATGCGCTATGGAATGTGGGCATACTCAAAGGCAACCTGACCTTGCTGGCCACGGCGTCCTACTTCACTCCGGTCTTCTCGACATTCTTCGCCGCCGTGTGGCTGTCGACCCGCCTGACCACATCATTCTGGCAGGGCGTGGCCATGGTGACCGCCGGGTCGCTGCTGTGCTGGGCGGCTACCCGCGGCAAGGCCGCCCGGGGCGCATAGCCCCGGGACGTACATGTCGTGAACAAGGAGTTATTCGATCAGCACGGTCTGCGCGACCGCGTATCCGAGCGGAATCAACAAGAGTGAAGCGAACAAGGAACTGGTGATCGCCGCCGAGATTCTCAGCCAGGGTTCGGACCCTGCGCTTTGAACCGTTTGAATCACCAACGCGACGATACCCACAACCATCAAACAGCTGATAACCACTGCTACATAAGTCATGTTGTCTCCGTCCTCGCCTGACTAAAGGGGAATGCGGCTGCCGCTGGGCGGTCTAGATGTTTGTATCGATTGTGCGCCTGTATTTGCGCAATAGGCCCTAGGGTTTTCCTGACGCGATGCGGGGTTTGTGGCGTTTTTGCCGCGGGGTGTGCAGCATGAATCCGTGTGCGGGCGCAGCATTTCTTCGCTGGTCTCGGGCGACGCATGTCGCGTCGGCGCGCCTTGCGCTACGATGGCGGCGTCGAATCATGCTAAAGGCCTCCTCATGCCGCAACTGCGCCCAGGCACGCGCGCCACGTTGCAAGTCAGGCAATTGATGCCGGGAGAATTCGCCTGGATCATCACCTTGTTCGATCCCGAAACCGGCAATGTGCGCAGCACCAATTATTCGCCCAGGCGCTACGCCAGCCAAGACGAAGCCTCCGTCGCGGGCAAGACCGCCGTCGTTGAATTTCTCGGCAACGGCAGCCAGAAAACCGCCGACCCGGCCAGGGACGCCAAGAGCAAGCCCTGACGCTGGCTGGCCGCGCATGCCTGAATGCCCTCGCAAGAGGGCTTTTTTACGCCAGCCGGCTGCGTGCCCGGCCGCGTGCCGGGAATGCGGTTTGCTGATGGGATTGGACGGCGCGCCAGGCGCCGCTTGAGGAGAACCCCATGTCCCAGTCCATGCATCGCGAACCCGGCGGGGGCGACCAGCCCGCGCCAGACGATCCCACATTCCCCAACAATCCGCCGCCCGACGATCCGCCGCTGGATCCGACGCGGCCGCGCAACGATCCCGACGTCATCGATCCCGTGCAGCCGCCGCCGAATCCGCGCGCGCCCGGCACGATCGACCTGGCCTGAGCGCTACGCGCGACGCGCAGGACATCATTCAAGGAGGCCTTATGCGTTCCATCTTGTTGTGGCTGTTGGGCGTGCCCATTCCCATCATCATCCTGCTGGCGCTTTTCTGGCATTGACCCGCGAGGCTTTACCGCCGCGGCGGCGCGTATCGGCGCGGCCGCGATGAACCGTGAACAAGGAACATATCCATGGAAAACGCATCTTCATTGAGTCAGCCGTACCCCGGCGGCATGCCTCCGAGGGAATCCGCCATCTCCGCCGTGTCATGGGCCGCCGTGATCGCGGGTGCGGTCATTGCCGCGGCCCTGTCGCTGGCCTTGTTCGCCGGCGGCACGGGCCTGGGCTTTCTTTCGGTGTCGCCCTGGAGCGGCGAGGGGGCGAGCGCGCCCGCGATAGGCATAGGCTTCATCGTGTGGATGCTGGCCACGCAGATCGTCGCCTATGGCATCGGCGGCTACGTTGCGGGGCGGCTGCGCACCAAGTGGGTCGACGTGCATTCGGACGAGGTCTATTTTCGCGACACGGCGCACGGCTTCCTGGTGTGGGCGTTGAGCGCGGTCGTAAGCGCCGTGCTGCTCGGCGCGTCCATCGCGACCCTGGCGTCCGGCGTGGCGAAGGCGGGCGCCACGGTGGCGGCAGGAGCGGGCTCCGCGGCGACGGCCGCAGCGGTTGCGGGCGGAGGCGACGGCATGGCGCAGATGCAGGGCTACTTCTCCGATGCCTTGCTGCGATCGGAACGGCCCGATGCCAGCGGCGACCGTAACGGCGCGAGAGAGGAGGTGGGCCGCATCGTGGCGATGAGCCTGGCGCGCGGCTCCATGACGGGCGAAGACCGCGACTATGTCGTGAAGGTCGTGGCGGCGCAGACCGGGTTGGAGCCGGCGGCGGCACAGCGCCGCGTCGACCAGGCCGTGCAGAACGTGAAGCAGGCCGCGGACGACGCCCGGCAAAAGGCCAAGGAGGCGGCAGACCTGGCGCGCAAGGCCGCGGCCGCATTCGCGCTATGGGGCTTCGCCTCGATGCTGATCGGCGCCTTCGTGGCCAGCCTGGCGGCGACCTGGGGCGGCAGGCGGCGCGATGCGGTGCGCTTGCCTTGAGGCGGGGATGGCTTCGTAAGCCGCCTGATTGCGCCAAGCAAAAGGCCCCCGCCGAAGCGAGAGCCTTGTTTGATTCTGGCGGGGCATCCAGGATGCGGACAGTGGGGCGCCATTGATCTGCTCGGCTGCAGGCCCTACTGATTGAGCGAACCGGTCAGGCGGGCGTTGCGTGTAGCCGCAGGCCCAATGCCCGCGAAACCTTCAGGATGGTGGAGAAACCGGGATCACGATCGCCCGAAAGCGCCTTATACAGGCTCTCGCGCGACAGGCCCGCATTCTTGGCTACCTGCGTCATGCCTTGCGCGCGCGCGATGTCGCCCAGTGCCTTGGCAATGAAGGCGGCGTCACCTTCGCTTTCTTCGATGCAGGCGTCAAGGTAGAGGGCCATTTCCTCCGGCGTGCGCAGTCGCTCGGCGATATCGTACTTACGTGTGTTCAGTTTCATGGCGTATTGCTCCAATGGTGCCGCGCAAGCGGCCACGTTCGAAGGCCGTATGAACTTGTCGTCGAACGCGTCCACCTCTACAGATGCTCTGCCAACTTGTAGGCAAGGCCTATGTCCCGCTGTTGCTTGGATTTGTCACCGCCAACCAACAAGATGACGATCGTGTTGTCCTCGCGCTCCGTGTAATAGACCCGATAGCCGGGGCCTAGATCGATACGTAGCTCGGAGACTCCTTTCTTCAGCTTGCGGTGGTCCCCGGGGTTTCCGTGGGCTAAGCGCTGGATGCGCGCTTGAATACGGGCCCGTCCAATCAAGTCCTTCAGCGACGATTCAAAATCGTCGTAGACGGTCGTGGTGCGAATAACTTTCATGTGGAGTACCCATGGTTCCTCACGCGAAGCTTCGGCGCTCTTAGTGTAGCCAATAGGCTACGATTCTTCAATCGATGGCTAAGTGCGGGCTGATGCGTGATGGTGGGTGCGTAAGCTGAGCTGCCGCAACTGGCGTTCCTGCCAGCGTGCGTGCGAAGTCGGGGGCTCGGTGGCGCATTTCGCATACTCAGACGCGAAGACACCATAACGAAAAAGCCCGGAACCATCTGAGTGGTTCCGGGCTTTGAATTCCTTGGTGGCGCATCCCTGATTCGAACAGGGGACCTGCGGATTATGATTCCGTCGCTCTAACCGGCTGAGCTAATGCGCCATTTCGATAAATCCCTGGATTTACTTCACATTCGTGCTTTACGCCTGTGCCGCAATCAGTGATCAACGAAGAACGAAATTCTAGCACGAAATTTTCGGCGCGTGCAAGCAGCCCTCAATCAAATTTCCAAGAAATGCTTCAGGCATCCCGCGCCAGCCGGATACCCGAAAACTGCCATCGGGCCTCGGGCGGGAAAAAATTGCGGTAGCTGGGGCGGATGTGGTCCCTGGGCGTGGCGCAGGAGCCGCCTCGCAGCACGTACTGGTTGCACATGAACTTGCCGTTGTATTCGCCCACCGCGCCACTGTCGGGCTTGAAGCCGGGGTAGGCGTCGTAGGCGCTGGAGGTCCACTCCCAAGCGTCGCCGAACAGTTGCACGGGGCCGCCCGAACCGTTGCGCGCGGGGGCGGGGCGTGTGTCCAGGTGGCCGTTTTCCAGCATGTTCGCGCGTCCCGCCAGCAAGCCTTCGGGCAGTTGGCGGGCGGCATGTTCCCATTCGGCTTCGCGCGGCAGCCGCACGCGCGCCCAGCGGGCGTAGGCGTCGGCCTCGAAGTAGCTGATGTGCGTCACCGGGGCCTGCAATTCCAGCTCCTGCATGCCGCGCAAGGTGTAGATATGCCAGTCGTCGCGCTGCCCTTCCCAGTAGAGGGGCGCGCGCCAGCCTTCGGCGCAGACCATGTCCCAGCCCAGCGACAACCAGAGTTCGGGCCGCTTGTAGCCGCCGTCCCGGATGAAGGCCAGGTATTCATGCTGGGTCACCAGCCGGTCGGCCAGATGGAACGGGGCCAGCAGGACGTCGTGGGCGGGGCCTTCGTTGTCGAAGCCGAAGCCGCGGCCGTCATGGCCGATGCGGCTGACGCCGCCGGCGTAGCGGGTCCAGCCGGCCGGCGTGGCGGGCGGCAGCGCGGGCGGGCCGGGCGCCACGTAGGCGGGTTTGAGTGGATTGGCTGACAGCATGTGCTTCAGGTCGGTCAGGATCAGTTCCTGGTGCTGCTGCTCGTGATTCAGGCCCAGCTCCAGCAAGGCGTCGAAGGCGGGATCGTTGCCGCCCAGGCGCGAGATCAGCTCGTGCATGGCCCCGTCCACATGTCGGCGGTAATGCTGCACTTCCGCCAGCGCGGGGCGCGACAGCAGGCCGCGGCGCGGGCGCGGATGCTTGGCGCCGACGGCGTTGTAGTAGGAGTTGAACAGCATGCGGTACTGCGGATGGAATACCGCATAGGCCGGATGAAAGCGCGCCAGCAGAAAGGTCTCGAAGAACCAGGTGGTGTGGGCCAGATGCCATTTGACCGGGCTGCAGTCCGGCATGGATTGCACCTGGCAATCCTCGGGGCTCAGGGGGGCGGCCAGGGCCGTGCTGGTCGAGCGCACGGCGTCATAGCGGTCGTGCTGCCCCGCTTGGCCGGCAGCGTAAGGTCCGGTGGCGGGGTGAGTCAGCAGGCACGCAGGTTCCATGGCGATCCTCCAGTGGCGTTGAGGGCGGGCCCGCTTTACGCGCGGGCGCTGAAAATCGAGAACCAGCCGCGGGAATCCGACCAGTGCGCGACGTCGCGGTAGCCGGCGCTTTGCAGCAGGTCGGCGAAGGCTGGGGGGGTGAACTTGTAGGAGTTTTCGGTGTGGATGCGTTCGCCGGCGCTGAATGCGCGCGCGCCGCCTGGCCAGGCCACGCGTACTGCGCGCTGTGCTTCCAGATGCATTTCGATGCGCGAGCTGGCGCTGTTGAAGAGCGCCACATGGCGCCAGTCGTCCACGTCGAAATCGGCGTCCAGCACGCTGTTCACGTGCCGCAGCAGGTTCAGGTTGAAGGCTGCCGTCAGATGCAGCGCGTCGTCGTACGCGGGTTCCAGCACCTGTTTGGGCTTGACGCGGTCCACGCCTACCAGCAGTCCGCCGCCCTCGCATTGCTCGCGGATCCGGCACAGCATGGCATGCGCGTCCTCGGGACTGAGATTGCCGATGCTGGAGCCGGGATAGAAGAACAGCCGCTGTTCGGCGGGAACGCTGTTGGGCAGGGCCAGCGCGTGGGTGTAGTCCTGGCCGATGGGGGTGATTTGCAGGTCGGGGTAAGACAGTTGCAGGCGGCGCACCGCCGCTTGCAGGTAGTCGGCCGAGATATCGATGGGCACGTAGTGGCGCGGGCGCAGGCTGGGGAACAGGCGTTCGGCCTTGACGCAATCGCCCGCGCCCAGATCCATCATCGAGAGCACCGGGCCGACGTGGCGGGCGATGTCGGCGCCGTGGCGCTGGAAGATTTCCGACTCGCAGCGCGTCGGGTAGTACTCCGGCAGTTGCGTGATGGCCGTGAAGAGCGCCGAGCCCAACGCGTCATAGAGGAACTTCGGATCGATGTGCGCCTGGCGCGCCAGCAAGCCTTCGCGCAATTCGACTTGCTCGGCGCTGGGAGGCTGCGGCTCTTGCGCAATGAACTTCGGCGCGGCGGGGGCAAACAGTGCGGAAGGCGAAACCATGCGTCCTGTTCCTTTTCTGTCGCCGGGTCGGTCCGACGCGAGCAACGTCCCGGACGGGGCGGCTGGCGGTTGGGATGCACGGCGTTGGGAGGCTTAGACCAGGCGGTTCTGGCGCATTGCAAAAGTCTATTGTGGCCGCCAGGGCGGGGCCGGTGTCAAGCGCCAAGCCGCTGAATGCAATGGACTTTTACGAATTCGAAAGGGGGCGCAAGCACCGGCGCCGGCGCCCCGGCGCGCGCTGCCCATACCTTTGCTTGCGTTGAAATATCGGTTTACGGCTGGTTGCCAAAGCTCTGGCGGGGGCGGCCGATGATGGTCACAATGAGACTCTTCAATGCGCTGCCTGGTCCGGGAACGGGGCATGCTGCATTGCGTCAGGCGGCCTGACTCCGCGAGGCCCAACAACGATAAGGAGCGACCATGAACCGAAAACACCAACGCGCCGAGATGTCCCTGCACCGTGAACGGGTGAGCGACAGCTTCCATGAGCTGCTTGCCGGCACGGAAGACCTGTTGCGGTCGACGGCCACCTACACAGGTTCCGAGATCGAGGCGGCGCGCGCGCGCCTGAAGCGCCAATTGGCCGAGGCGCGCGATTCCGCGGGCGACTGGGAGGGCGCGGCGCGGGAACGCGCGCGTCGCGCAACCGCCTATGCCGACGAGTATGTGCATGAACATGCCTGGAAGTCGGTGGGCGTGGCGGCGCTGGTGGGCGCCTTGCTCGGTTGCTTCCTGGCGTCGGGCGGCCGTCGCTAAGCTGTTATGCCATGAGGCCGCCCGCCGGCTCAGACCTGTGCGGCGGCCGGCGTGGCATGGGCGGCATGCTCTTGCGCCAATGCGGTGGTGATGTCGTGGGTGGGTTGGAACGAGCTGGCCTGGGCCATGGCCCAGCCCGCGCGGAACACTTGGTGGCGGAATTCGCCGCGCAATAGTTCGCCGGGCGCGAGTTCGGGGAACAGCGCCGACAGCAACCGGATTTCGCTGGACGAGATGCG